>ERZ809296.70-NODE-70-length-179799-cov-95.434273_pt1 | contig 179799 bp, 171 predicted proteins | sample MGYA00520511_ERZ809296 | MGnify/ENA primary metagenome ERZ809296 (study PRJEB31576, sample SAMEA3212662) | Homo sapiens | biome: human-gut; feature: human gut; material: fecal | place: Sweden | collected 2012 ... | reverse complement strand
TCTGCCAGTGACCGCACGATCAGCTCCATGCGGTTTCGTGCCGCTTCGTCAATCTTAGCGCAATACTGTCTTACGTACACCCAGCTATATCCGGGCGCTGTTTTTGTGTGCTATCCTCCTTCTGTGCATCTGCTCCGGAGGGGCGGACGCCTCTGTCCGCCCGCAGGACGCACCGCTTTTTACGGGAATCTGCGGCGAATTCGTACTTCCTTGCAAGTCTCGAATGCAGAGCTGATTTACCGCAGCTGTTCAAAGGCAGCTGCTATCAATCTTGGTGTACCATAACAGGCGGCGTGTACCATAGTGCCCGTAGGGTGACTACGTGTGTTCGCAGCGACTGAACATAAGGGCTTGCCTGAACTGTGCCCGCAGCACGCACCAAACCGTAACCAGCGCCCCTTTTCTTCCCATTCTTTTCCGGCAAGACGGAAAAGAATGGGCCGCCGGAGGCTCGTCGAACCGCTTCGCTGGGTTTGCCGGGAATCTATGGTGCCGGCAAAACAAGCCCCTTGTCATGCGCTTCCGTAGGCATGACAAGGGGCAGTGTTGGTCTATGAAACCTTAAATTTCCGGCTTTCCAGAACCGCCTGCTCGTCGCAGCGGTTGTTTTTTTCGTTTTCCTCGTGGCCCTTGACCCAGTGATAGTGCATCTCATGCTGGCTCACGAGGCCGAGGAGCATTTCCCAGAGGTCGGGGTTCAAGGCGGGCTTTTTATCGGACTTGACCCAGCCCTTTTTCCGCCAGCCCCATGCCCATCCCTTTTCCAGCGCGTCAATGACATACTTGGAATCGGAATACAGCTCCACGACGCACGGCTCGCGCAGGGCAAGCAGCGCCTGGATGACGGCGGTGAGCTCCATGCGGTTATTCGTGGTGCGCTCCTCGCCGCCGGAGATCAGCTTCTCGTGTCCGTTGTATTCCAGAATCGCGCACCAGCCGCCGGGGCCGGGATTGCCGGAGCAGGCCCCGTCGGTGTAGATGGTCACCGTTTTCATACGAAATCGTTTCCATCAGGTGTGCTGATTTCCGGTTCCGGATTCTGGTTCTCCGCAGGCTCTTCCGGCTCGCGGTCGACGCGGTCGACGGAAATGACGCGGCTGCCGGCTTCAAGGCGCATGAGAATGACGCCCTGCGTGTCGCGGCCGTAGATGTTGATATCCGCCGCCGCCATGCGGATGAGCACACCGCCGTTTTCGATCAGCATGATATCATCCGCATCGTCCACGATCGCCACGCCCGCGATTCTGCCGGTCTTGGCCGTGATGTTATAGCCCTTGAGGCCCTTGCCGCCGCGGTTCTGCGGACGGCGCTGGCCGTCCTCGCCGAGGCGCAGATAGGCTTCGATCTCCGTGCGCTTGCCGTAGCCGTATTCCGTGACGGAAAGCAGCTGCTTCCCCTTCGCGGCGATTCCCGCGCCGACCACATAGTCGCCCGCGTCCAGCATCATGCCGCGCACACCGGCCGCGTCGCGGCCCATGACGCGCACGTCGTTTTCGTTGAAGCAGATGACCATGCCGTTCGCGCTTGCAAGCAGGATATCCTGCTTGCCGTCGGTCTTCATGACGGCGATCAATTCATCGCCCTCCGAGAGCGTCAGCGCGCGGATACCGGCCTTGCGCGCGGTATTGAGGCTTGCCAGCTCCAGCCGCTTGACGGTGCCGTTTCTGGTGACGAAGACGAGATAATCCTCGTCGAACTCATGCACGGTGATACCCGCCGTGACCTTCTCGCCCGGCTCAAACGGGAGAATGTTGACCAGATTCGTGCCCTTGGCCGTGCGGCCTGCCTCCGGGATCTGATAGCCCTTGCGGCGGTGCACCTTGCCGAGGTTCGTGAAGAAGAGGATATAATCATGCGTGGAGGCGGTGAACACACCCTCTACGAAGTCCTCCTCCTTCGTCGTCATGCCCGTGACGCCTCTGCCGCCGCGCTTCTGGCTGCGGTAGGTCGAGGCGGGAACGCGCTTGCAGTAGCCCGCGTGGGAGAGCGTGAAGACGCACTGTTCTTCTTCGATCAGGTCTTCAATGTCGATCTCGTCCTCGACGTCCTGAATTTCAGTCAGGCGGTCGTCGCCGTATTTGTCGCGGATGGCAGTCAATTCGTCCTTCAGAACGCCCTTGAGCATTTCCTCGTTGGACAGCAGTTCGCGGTAATACGCAATGCGCTTTTCGAGTTCCTCATATTCCGCTTCCAGCTTCTCGCGTTCGAGTCCCTGCAAACGCTTGAGCTGCATGTCCAGCACGACCTGCGCCTGAATTTCGGACAGATTGAACCGCTCCATCAGGCGCTCTTTTGCGTTGTCGTAGCTTTCGCGGATGGTCTTGATGACCTCGTCGATGTTGTCCTCGGCGATCAGCAGGCCCTGCAGCACGTGCTGCCGGTCGAGCGCTTTTTTGAGGTCGTACTGCGTCCGCTTTGTGATGATCTCCTCCTGGAAGGCGAGATATTCATCGAGCATATGGCGCAGGGACAGAATCTTCGGCTGCTGCTGGTTGTTGACCAGCGCAAGCATCGTCACGCCGAACGTCGTCTGCATCTGCGTCTGGGCAAACAGGCGGTTCAGAACGACCTGCGGGTTCGCGTCCTTTTTGAGTTCAATGACGACGCGCATACCGTTGCGGTCCGTCTCGTCGCGGATGTCGGAAATGCCCTCAAGGCGCTTGTCGCGCACCTGCTCGGCCATGTTGGCGATGAGCTGGCGCTTGTTGACCTGATAGGGAAGCTCGGTGACGATGATGCGCTCGCGGTTCTGGCCGAATTCCTCAAACTCCGTCCGGGCGCGGACGGTGATCTTGCCGCGGCCCGTGGCATACGCGGCGCGGATGCCGCTGCGGCCCATGATAATGCCCTTTGTCGGGAAATCCGGACCCTTGATATAGTCCATGAGGTCTGCCAGCTCCGCCTCCGGGTTTTCCAGAATGCAGATGCAGGCGTTAATCACCTCGGTCAGGTTGTGCGGCGGGATATTCGTCGCCATGCCGACGGCGATGCCGGACGAGCCGTTGACCAGCAGGTTCGGGAAGCGCGAGGGAAGAACGCGCGGTTCCTTTCTCGATTCGTCAAAGTTCGGATCCCACAGAACCGTTTCCTTGTCGATATCGCGCAGCATCTCGTTGCAGAGCTTCGACATACGCGCCTCGGTGTAACGATAGGCCGCAGGGGGATCGCCGTCAACGGAGCCGAAGTTGCCGTGGCCGTCGACAAGCGGATAGCGCATGGAGAAATCCTGCGCCAGACGGACCATCGCGTCATAGACCGACGCATCGCCGTGCGGATGATACCGGCCCAGCACGTCGCCGACGCACGTTGCCGACTTCTTGAACGGCTTGTCGGAGGTCAGACCGTCCTCGTACATGGCGTAGAGAATGCGCCGGTGGACGGGCTTCAGACCGTCGCGTACATCGGGCAGCGCACGGCCGACAATGACGGACATCGCGTAGTCGATGTACGAGCTTTTCATCTCATGCACAAGCTCCGACTGCACGATTCGCTGTTCGGGGAACATGATATCCTCGGGCTTGTAATCTTTTTTATGTGCCATTTATGCTTTCTCCTTTGTAGGGGCGGACGACTCTGTCCGCCCCAGGGAAGTTGCGTGTTCAGAACTGCTTATTTACAAACAGGGCATTTATTCCGGGCGGACAGAGCCGTCCGTCCCCTGCGATTTCTTCCAGACAGGTCAGATATCCAGATTCACGACGTATTTCGCGTTTTCCTCGATGAACTCCTTGCGCGGCTCGACGTCCTCGCCCATGAGGACGGTGAAGATCTGGTCGGCCTGCACGGCGTCTTCGAGCGTGATGCGGCGGAGCGTGCGCGTAGTGGGGTCCATGGTCGTCTCCCACAGCTCGTGCGGGTTCATTTCGCCAAGGCCCTTGTACCGGGCAATATCGATCTTCGCGTTCGGGTTGTCCGCACGCATTTCGGCGGAGATCTGGTCACGCTCGGGGTCGGAATACGCCACGCGCTGCGTCTTGCCGCGCGAGAGCTTGTAAAGCGGCGGGACGGCGGAATAGACGTAGCCGTGCTCGATCAGGGGCCGCATGAAGCGGAAGAAGAATGTGAGCAGGAGCGTGCGGATATGGCTGCCGTCGACGTCGGCATCGGCCATGATGATGACCTTGTGATAGCGCAGCTTGTCGAGGTTGAATTCGTCGCCGATGCCGGCGCCAAGCGCAGTGATGACCGGCTGGAGCTTGTCGTTGCCGTAGACCTTGTCGGCCCGGGCCTTTTCTACGTTCAGCATCTTGCCCCAGAGGGGAAGAATGGCCTGGAAGCGGGAATCTCTACCCTGTGTGGCCGAACCGCCTGCGGAATCACCCTCGACGATATAAAGTTCGGTGAGCGTGGGATCGGTGTCGTTGCAGTCGCGCAGCTTGTCCGGCATCTGACCGGATTCGAGGCCGGTCTTGCGGCGGATGGCCTCGCGGGCCTTCCTGGCGGCCTCGCGTGCGCGGTTGGCCATCATGGCCTTGTCGAGAATGAGTTTGCCGACGGCGGGGTTTTCCTCAAGGAATTCCGTCAGCTGCTGCGTGACGATGTTGCTGACAAGCGTGCGCATGGAGGCGTTGCCGAGCTTGGCCTTTGTCTGGCCCTCAAACTGCGCCTCGGTCAGCTTGACGGAGACGATGGCGGTCAGACCTTCGCGCACATCGTCGCCGGTGACCTTGTCGTCGCCCTTGATATAGCCCTTTTTGACGCCGTAGGCGTTGAGCACGTTTGTCAGCGCCCGCTTAAAGCCCTCCTCGTGCATACCGCCTTCTGGGGTATGGATATCGTTTGCAAACGAGACGATGTTGGAGTTGAACGAGTCGTTATACTGCAGCGCGACCTCCGCCGTGTCGTCTCCCTTGGAGCCGGACATGTAGATGACCTGCTCGTGGATCGGCGTTTTGTGGCGGTTGTACCAGCGGACGAATTCGCGGATACCGCCCTCGTAGCACATGGAGTCCATGCGTTCCTTTTCGGGCTTGTCGGCGGATTCGATGCGCTCGTCGCGGATGGTGATGTGCAGACCGGCGTTCAGGAACGCCTGCTCACGCATACGGGTATGGAGCGTTTCGTAGTCATATTCCAGCGTGTCGAACATCTCGGGGTCAGGCTTGAAGGTGACCTTCGTGCCGTGCTTGTCCGTGGTGCCGATGATGCGCATTTCCTGGGTAATATGGCCGCGGGAGAATTTCATCTGATAAATTTTCCCGTCCTTGCTGACCTCGACCTCCAGCCACTCGGAAAGCGCGTTGACGACCGACGCGCCCACGCCGTGCAGACCGCCGGAGACCTTATAGCCCCCGCCGCCGAATTTGCCGCCCGCGTGCAGGACGGTATAGACGACCTCCAGCGCGGGCTTGCCGGTCTGGGCCTGAATATCGACGGGGATGCCGCGGCCATCGTCGGTGACGGTGATGGTGTTGCCCTCGTTGATGGTCACAACGACGTGCTTGCAGTATCCGGCCAGCGCCTCGTCGATCGCGTTGTCGACGATCTCATAGACCAGATGGTGCAGACCTGAGCTGCTGGTCGAGCCGATGTACATACCAGGCCGCTTTCTGACGGCCTCCAATCCCTCCAGAACCTGGATCTGACTGGCGTTGTATTCGTGTTCGGCTTCGATGATATCTTTGATTTCTTCTGTCATATTGCTTCTCCTTTAGCAGAGATCGGACTGCGCTGCGCGTCCTGCATCCGTTTGAGCAGAACGGCGGCGTTATATTTTGTCAGAATGACGCGGTTTTCTCCGTATTCGCTGACGACCAGAAAGGATTTCGGCAGCTCGTCCGTCGCTTCGACGATGGCGCCGGCCCTTTGGGCCTCCGCGAGAAATTTCCGCGTCCATTTAGAGCAGCTGGTGTTGTCCAGATCAAACACGCCCACGACGGATTCCGACCGGACGGAAAAATCGCCGCCGATATTCAGGTACATGACGCTTCCTCCCGGATCTGTCCGCCCTCCACAAAAATGCGTTTGCCGATATTCGTGATGCGTTCCGGCTCACAGCAGGTGATGAGCACCTGCCCGGAACGGATCTGATTGAGCACAAAATCCTGCCGCCGCGCGTCCAGCTCGGACAGCACGTCGTCCAGCAGCAGAACCGGCTCTTCGCCGGTGTCGGCGCGGAATAATTCGCGCTCGGCCAGCTTGAGACTGATAGCCGCCGTGCGGGTCTGGCCCTGCGAGCCGTAGGCCTTGACGGAGCGCTCGCCGAGAAGCGTTTCAAAATCGTCCTTGTGCGGGCCGGACAGGCACTGGCCGGAATCCAGCTCGGCGCGGTAATGCGCCTGCTGGTGGTCGAGCAGCTGCTGAAAGATGGTCTTTTTATCCGCGAACGGGTCCGTCACGGTCGAGACGGTCTGATAGACGAGGGAAAGCTCCTCCCGGCCGCCGGAAAATTCCGCATGGTACAGCCGTGCCTGTTTGGAAAGCTCCCGCAGGAATTTTGCCCGGTAGGCGATCACGACCGCGCCGACCTGCGCCATGCGGTAGTTGAACTCCGGCAGCGGCTCCAGCAGGGAAGGGGCGTCGTGATAGTCTTTTAAAATTCTTGATTTGCTGTCGTACAGCTTCTGATATTCCGCCAGCGCCTGCGCGTAGCCGGGCCGGAGCTGGCACAGGGCGGTATCGAGAATCTTCCGTCTTCCGGAAGAGCCGCTTTTTAAGATCAGCAGATCGTCCGGACAGAACAGAACGGTCGTCAGCACGCCGGAAAGCCCGGCGGCAGACCGCTGCTTCACGCCGCCGATGTACAGCTGACGCGGCCTCCTGCCGGAAAACAGCACGGCGCGCAGGCTCTGCTCTCTGCCGCCTGAAAACAGGGTGCAGCTTAAATCTGCAAATTCTGCGCCAAAGCGGATCAGCTCCTGATTGCGGGCGGTGCGGAAGCTTTTGCCGGTGGAGAGATAGAAGACGGACTCCAGAAGATTCGTCTTTCCCTGCGCGTTTTCGCCGACAATGAGATTCACACCGGGGTGCAGCTGGACGCTGGCCGTCTCGTAGCTCCGAAAATCGTAGAGCTGCAGGCTTTGCAGCTTCATGCGTGCTCTTCCGTGACGCGCCAGGTATTCTGCAGGAATGTAACTTCATCGCCGGGGTGCAGCTTCTTGCCGCGCATCGTGCAGACCTCGCCGTTGACAAGGACTTCACCCTCCTGAATGAAGGTTTTGGCCATGCCGCCGGACTCAATGGCGTTGGCGAATTTCAGAAAATCCTGCAATTTGATAAATTCAGTATGGATGGGAATCTCAATGGGCGCATCCGAAAGCTTTTTTGTGACTCTGACCTTCATCTTATTCCCCCGCTTTCAGCCGGACCGGCAGAACCATGTAGCTGTACCGCTCAGACCCGTCGCACGGATTCATGACGATGGGGCTTAACCCATTGATGAGTTCCAGCGAGCACTCTGCATCCGGGATCGCGCGCAGCGCGTCGAGCAGGTACCTGCAGTTGAAGCCAATCTCCATATCCTGTCCGTCGCCCGCGATCTGGCAGACGTCATGCGCCTCGCCGATGGTGGAGACGGAGCGGAAATCCGCCGTATTCTCGCCGAATTTGCAGCGCACCGGGCTTTTGAGCTTTTCGGAGATGATCAGACCGACACGTTCGATGGAATCGGTCATTTTCGCGACGTTTACCGCCAGCTTGACCGGCTGGTTCTGCGGCAGGACGCGCCGCCAGTCCAAGAATTCACCCTCCAGCAGACGGCAGACCAGCGTTGCCTCGCCGATGGTGAAGAGGATATGCTTGCTGCCGAGGAAGAATGTGCAGGCTTCGTCCGTATCGCCGAGGATTTTTTCCGCTTCCTTCAGCGCTGCGGCAGGCACGACGAATTTGAGCGTCCGCCCGATCGGTTCCTCCGATTTCCAGCGGCGCAGCGCCAGCCGGTAGCCGTCGACGGCGACGACCGTAATAGAGGAATCCTCAACCTCAAACAGGCAGCCGGTATGGATGGGGCGGGCCTGATTTTCGCTGACGGCAAAGCTGGTGCCGCCGATCATGGCTTTCAGCTCGTTCTGCGGCAGGCTGATCCCCTTGTCGGACTCGACCTCCGGCAGCTCCGGGTAATCTTCGGACGACATGGCCGTGATGGAAAACGAGGAAATGCCGCCGCGGATGGAGACCTTGAACTTTTCGTCGACCGAAATACTGACGGTATCGCCAGGCAGCTTCCGGATGATGTCGAAGAAGAGACGGGAGGGCATAATGCAGGCGCCAGTCTGCTGGATCTCGGCGTCGACGGAGATGGTGATGCCCGTTTCAAGATTATAACCGGAAAGCGTCAGCTTTACGCCAGCCCGGATATAAATTCCTTCGAGCGCCGGAATGGTGCTCTTCTGCGCGACGGTACGGGAAGCGACGGAGATGGCGCTCACCAGCGCATTTTTTTCACAGGTAAATTTCATGGAACTTCCTCCGTTTCTTCTTTCAAAAGAAAGAAAGGATATTTTTTAGAAGTACGTAGCAGTAGGGGAATTTTATGTGGAAAAGCTGTTTTCGCCTTGACGTATCAACGCTTTTTTATCCACAGGCAGGTGTGCAGAAAAAAGAATGTTATCAACACGCATTTTTGTGAAACCTCTGTTTCACAGCTTTCCACAGAGAATGTGTGTGGATTCCACAGGGGGGTGTGGACAAAATCAGAGCTTGCTGTTGATGTTGGCCGTAATGTCGCGGATGTTGTCGGCGAGCGTTCCGGTGCCTGCGGCAAGCTGCTGCTCGACCTTTTTGAGCGAGTGGATGACGGTCGAATGGTCGCGGCCGAATTCTTTGCCGATGTCGGGAAGACTCAGATTCGTGAGCTTTCGCACCAGATACATCGCGACCTGCCGCGCTTCGGCGGTGTTTTTATTCTTGAGCGTGCCGCGGATGACGGATTCCTCGATGTTATAGAACCGGGAGACTTCGCCGATGATGAGGTTCGGCGTGGGCAGATTTTCGGCCTTTTCCTTGTTGTACATATCCTTGATGGCGCGGGACACGTTCGGGACGGTCAGTTCCATGTTGTCAAGGTCATGATAGGCGCGGATCTTTTTGACCGTGCCCTCCAGCAGACGCACGTTGGAGGTCACGTTTTCGGCGATGAACGTACACACGTCGTTCGGCAGATCGAAGCCGAGCGAGACGGATTTGTTCTTGATGATCGCCATGCGCGTCTCGAAATCAGGCGGCTGGATATCTGCAATCAGGCCCCATTCGAACCGGGTTTTCAGACGGTCCTCCAGACGCAGCATCTCATTGGGAGGCCGGTCGGCGGTCAGGACGATCTGGTGGTGGTTCTCGTAGAGGTTATTGAAGGTATGGAAAAATTCCTCCTGCGTCGATTCCTTGCCGGCGATAAACTGGATATCGTCGACGAGGAACAGGTCGGCATTGCGGTATTTATAGCGGAACTCATTGTTCCGGCCCTCCTGCAGGGCGGCAATCAGCTCGTTTGTAAACTGATCGCCCTTGATATAGACGATATTATAGCTGGGGTGGTTCTTATGCACGACGCTGGCGATGGCGTAAAGCAGGTGCGTTTTGCCAAGGCCGGACGGACCGTAAATAAAAAGGGGATTATACGTTTCCGCCGGGTTATTGGCGACGGAAACGGCGGCGGCGTGCGCGAAGCGGTTCGAGGAGCCGACGACAAAGTTGTCGAAGGTGAACTGCGGGTTAAACTCGATGAACTCCGGCTTCTGCGATTTGCCGCGATAGGCCTCGATTTCCGTATCGTCGAGCACGACGACGTCGACGTTCAGCTGGAAGATCTCCTGCATGGCTTCCTTGATATAGCCGACGCAGCGGCGGAGAATGATATCCTTGCGGAAGGAGGAGGGGGAGTAGAGCACGAGCTTTTCATCCGTCAGCTCGAGAATCTCAGTGTCGTCAAACCAGGTCGACACGACCTGCGGGGTCAGGCGGGACTCCATATGCCCCAGAACCTTGGCCCAGACGTAAGCGGAAGAATACATGGCGCAGCTCCTTTCTGTATTTGCCGCGCGGGCAGAAAAAACACAAAATTATACACATTAATCATAGCACAGCTGTGGACAATTTTCAAGGGGAGATGGGGAAGACTCTTTAATATAATAAGAATATAAAAAAATCTCCCCTTCGGGAAGGGAGATTTTCTGCATATTGGATGGGTGGTTATGCCTCCGGCGGCCCCGTCTTTTCCGCCTTGCCGGAAAAAGGGGAGAAAAGGGGCGCTTGGTTACGGTTGGTGCGTGCTGCGGGTACGATTCAGGCAAGTCCTGATTTTTAGTCGTTGCGAACACGCAAACTCACCCTACGTGCGCTATGGTACGCGCCGCACCGCAAAAAGGCCCGCTGTCCGGGTGCGTTGGGAGTTTTCAGATACACCCTAAGCCTCTGTAGGGGCGGACGACTCTGTCCGCCCACAGAAAGCAGTGTTTTTCGGGAATCTACGGCGGATTCGCAATTTCCAAGAGGGCCGATGTGGGCATCGGCCCCTACAATGGTGCGCGCGTTCAGAACACCACCCGGATCAGAATCATATACACGATCGTACCGCCTGCGATGGACAGGAGCATACTGACGGCGACGAATTCCAGACTGCCGCCATAGATCACGGCGCTCATGACCATCGGATACCAGAAGGCAAAGCCGGATGTGCTCATCTGAATGCCGTAGGCCATCGCGAGGAACCAGAAACCTGCGAAGATCGGAACGGTATAGGGAAACGCCGCGCGCAGCGCGGCGAGCTTGCTGTTTCTCATGACGTTGAATGATTACTCCAATTCGTTGATCTTGTTTTGCAGGGATTCATAGAACCGGCCCAGATGCACGCCGTCGACAAGTCGGTGGTTGACCTCAATGGAAAGGCCCAGCGTTTCGCGGCCGTTTTCCTGCCGGACATATTTGCCCCAGGTGATGCGGGGAATGGCGTCGTCCTGGTCAATCTGCCGCTCATTCGTACAGCAGGTAAGATCGAACCACGGAAGACACGAGATATAGATCAGATCATCCGTTTCAGAGGACGACTCCAAAAACGAGGTCTGCGCTTCGCTCCGCTCCTTCGCAGCGCGGCAGAAGTCCGCCAGCGTACCTTCACACGGACACGTGATGATCTGGAACTGCTCGCTGCCCTTTTTCAGCTCTGTAAAGCTCGGGGTGCGTTTGTCCAGCAGAAAAACGCTGTCGTCGCGGATGGTATAGCGCAGGTTCTCGACCTCGTTGACCGCCTGTGTGACGAGATACGTCATGACGTAATAGAAGGACAGACCATGCGTCTTGGTATACGCATGCAGCTGCGTCACGTCCACGCGGAAGCAGACGCTGTAGAACGGCTGATCGAGCACGGAGAAGAAGGAAAAGATATCTCTGCGCGGCCAGCTGGGCAGATCGATTTTCTGACAGGAAGCAGACATAAGGAACCCTCCCGATTTTGATGGAATTAGTCTATCAGATTTATAGGCAAATGAAAAGGCCTGAAAATACACAAAAACGGACGCGGTCACCGCGTCCGTTTGAAATATTATTTGTTTTTCAGCAGATCACGGATCTCCGACAGGAGCTGCTCTTCCTTTGTGGGTTCCGGTTCCTTCTCAGGCTCCGGCTCGGCGGGCTTTTCCAGCTTCGCCTTTGCCATATTCATGGCCTTGACGACCAGAAATACGACGAACGCAATGAGCAGGAAATCGATGATCGTGGTCAGAAACGTCCCCAGACCCAGCACAACGGCCTCGGACACGACCGTTTCACCGTCCATGACGGCGGGCTTGAGCGTGATATTGAGCGTCGCCAGATCTACGCCGCCGATCAGACAGCCGATGAGCGGCATAATGATATCCGCGACAAGACTTGCACTGATCTTGCCGAACGCCGTCGCGATCACAACGCCGATGGCCATATCCATCACGTTGCCGCGCGAGATAAAGGTCTTGAATTCATTCAGAAATTTCTTCATCTGGTATGCCTCTCTTTTTCTTGATTTGGTTGGTCATGCCACCGGCGGCCCTATCTTTTCTCTCGCAAGAGAAAAGATAGGGGAGAAAAGAGTGCTTGGACGCGGTTGGTGCATCCTGCGGGTGCAATTTAGGTAAGAACAAAATTTTCAGTCGTTGCGAACACACATACTCACCTTATGGGCGCTATGGTACGCGCCGCCTGTTACGGTACATCAAGTTTGATAACAGCTGCCTTTGAATGGCTGCTGTAAAAACGCTTTGCGTTCAAAATTTGCAAAGCAGTACGGATTCGCCGGAGTTCTGTAGGGGCCGATGCCTACATCGGCCCGCTGGGAAGTTGCGGTTTCGCCGAAGATTTCCGTAAAACCGATATATCCTGCGGGCGGACAGAGTCGTCCGCCCCTACGGGGTACGAGTGCATCGAAATCTCACCGTAAGGGCCGACGGCTCTGTCGGCCCAGTGGGAAGGTTCGGTTTCGCCGAAGATTTCAGTAAAACCGGTGCATCCTGCCGGGTCGATGTGGGCATCGACCCCTACAACGCTTATAGGCGCTGCATCAAAAATTCTGAGCTGCTTCAAGTCCCGCGGGAAAAGTCCAGAAAAACCGAAGCGGTTTTTCCGGTCGCTTTAAGGAGATCCGGGGGAAAATCGAAATCCCCCCGGGCTCGTTTTCTTTTTGTACCGCAGCCGCTGATTTCAGAAAGTGTTATTGTCTTGATTTAATGCTTCGGAACCAGCACTTCCTTGCCGCCCATATACGGCTGTAAGCACTTCGGGATGGTGACAGTGCCGTCCTTCTGGAGGTGGTTCTCAAGGAACGCAATAAGCATACGAGGGGGTGCGACGCAGGTGTTGTTGAGCGTGTGGGCCAGATACATCTTGCCGTCCGCACCCTTGACGCGGATGCCGAGACGGCGGGCCTGTGCGTCGCCGAGGTTCGAGCAGGAGCAAACCTCGAAATATTTCTGCTGGCGCGGGCTCCACGCCTCAATGTCGCAGGATTTGACCTTCAGATCGGCCAGATCGCCGGAGCAGCATTCGAGCTGACGAACGGGAATCTCCATATTGCGGAACAGCTCAACCGAATAGCTCCAGAGCTTGTTGTACCAGTCCATGGATTCCTCCGGACGGCAGACGACGATCATTTCCTGCTTTTCAAACTGGTGGATGCGGTACACGCCGCGCTCCTCCAGACCGTGGCTGCCGACCTCCTTGCGGAAGCAGGGGGAATAGCTCGTGAGGGTCAGGGGGAGTTTTGCCTCCGGGATGATCTGGTCGATAAAGCGGCCAATCATAGTGTGCTCGCTCGTGCCGATGAGATAGAGGTCTTCGTCCTCGATTTTATACATCATGGCTTCCATCTCCGGGAAGGACATGACGCCCTTGACGACGTTGCCGTGCATCATGAACGGCGGGATGACATACGTAAAGCCCTTCTGGTCGATCATGAAGTCGCGCGCGTAGGCCAGAACCGCCTCATGCAGGCGGGCAATGTCGCCCAGCAGATAGTAAAAGCCCATACCTGCCACGCGGCCCGCGGAATCCTTGTCGATGCCGTCAAAGGACTGCATGATGTCGACGTGATGGGGAATCTCAAAATCGGGTACAACGGGATCACCAAAGCGCTGCACTTCAACGTTATGGCTGTCGTCCGGGCCGATGGGAACGGACGGGTCGATGATGTTCGGGATCACGTACATGATCTCGCGCAGCTTGTCCTCGGCCTCGGTCTGCTTCTTTTCAAGCTCCGCGCGGCGCTCGTCGTCGGCCTTGACCTTGGCGTTGTTTTCATCGATCTGCTTCTGCAGTTCCGATTTCTGCGCCTCATCCGCTTTTTTCAGCTGGCCATAAAGCGGACCGTTTGCCTTCGACAGCTTATTGCGGGCGGCCTTCAGCTGCTCGCATTCCTGCTGCGCCGCACGCTTCTCCGCGTCGAGCCGGATGGCCTCGTCTACGAGCGGCAGCTTTGCATCCTGAAACTTTTTCCGGATATTTTCGCGGACTGCGTCCGGATTTTCCCGTAAAAACTTAATATCGATCATGGTGTTCTTTTCCTCCTGTTATTCTCCGCCAAGCGCCTTATATTCCTCCAGCGCGGTCTGGCCCAGATAATCCTTCAACCGTTCAAGCGTCTGCATGGCGCGGGAGAACGTGACGTTTCCTTCGCGCGTTTCGCAGGCCTTTGCCTCCAGCAGTGCTTCATACGCTTCCTTCGTCCGGTCAAGCTCGGTGCGCAGGGATTTGATCATTTCATTTTCCGCCGCCTGCGTGTTTTCCTCGGCCTGCGATGCCTCGTCCAGCTTCTGCGTCAGCTCGTCGAGCTTTGCCTGCAATTCTTCATTTTCCTTTTCCAGCGCGATCTTCTCGTCCTGCAGGGCGCGGTTCTCATTCTGAAGCGCTTCGGCGTTGGAAAGCGCGCTTGTGCTGGCGGCATTCAGCTCGGAAATCTTTGCTTTAGACGAGTGCGTCTGCAAAATCAGCGAGATCAGAACCAGAATGAAAGCGGCGCAGAACAGAACGGCCATGTACCGCAGCAGCGCGGATTTGCGCTTCTCGCTCAGCGGCTTTCCGGTTTCCGGGGCAGCCTGCTCCGGCTGCGGGGTTTTCTTTTCGTCCATCAGTGTTGCTCCTTTTTGCGGATGGTGTGCAGCGCGTCGTACAGCTGCTGCAGATCGTCCTGCCCGTAGTATTCCAGTTCAATGCGGCCCTTGCGCTTGCCGGAGACAATGCGCACCTTCCGGCCAAGCCCGGCGGTCAGCTCCTTTTCACATTCGGCCAGATAATCGACCTGCGGCGGCTGCTCCTTGACGGGCTGCGCCTGCTTTGTGAGCTTTTTGCAGAGCGCCTCCGTCTGCCGGACGGACAGGCCCAGCGCCATGACCTTCTGCGCAATGGACAGCTGCTGCGCCTCGTCCTTCACGGGCAGCAGCGCCCGCGCGTGACCGGCGGACAGGGAACCGTCCTTGACCAGCTCCAGAACGGCCGGACTGAGGCTCAGCAGCCGCAGCGCGTTCGCAACGGCCGGGCGGGATTTGCCCACGCGGGCGGCAGCCTGCTCCTGCGTCATTTCATAGGTGCCCATCAGCTCCTGATAGCCGAGGGCTTCTTCAATCGGGTTGAGATCCGAGCGCTGCAAATTTTCAATCAGCGCCAGCTCCATCGCCTTTTTGTCGTCGGCCTCAATGACCACGACCGGCACATCGGTAAGCCCGGCCAGCCGTGCCGCACGCCAGCGGCGTTCGCCTGCGATGATCTGATAGAACCCGGACGGCAGCCTGCGTACCGTCAGCGGCTGGATAATGCCGTGCATCCGGATGGAATCCGCCAGGGAATCCAGCTCTTCCGGGTTGAAGGTTTTGCGCGGCTGAAGCGGATTCGGTTCGATTTTCTGCAGCGGCAGCGTTACTGCACCCTCGCTGGGCGCGTCCGGCTGCTCGTTATAGTCCCCAATCAGGGCGCCAAGGCCCTTGCCAAGACCCTTTCGCATTGCCATATGCGTTGCTCCTCTCACTGTTCTTTCGCAAGGATCTCCTGCGCGACCGCGTCATAGGCCGCCGCGCCCCGGCTGAATTTGTCGTAGGCACAAACAGGCATCCCGTGGCTGGGCGCTTCGGACAGGCGTACGTTGCGCGGGATGGCGGAGGCGAAGACCTTGCCGGGAAAATGGCGGCGCACCTCCTCGGCAACCTGCGCGGAGAAATTCGTCCGGCCATCGTACATGGTAAGTAAAACGCCGAAGATGGAGATCGTCGGGTTCAGGCGCCTTTTGACCGCGCGGAGCGTGACCATCAGATCGGAAAGCCCCTCCAGCGCGTAATATTCGCACTGCACAGGGATCAGCACCTGATCTGCGGCGCAGAGCGCGTTGAGCGTCAGCAGCTCCAAAGACGGCGGGCAATCAATGAAAATATAATCATATTGTTCCCGCAGCGGCTGGAGCGCAGTCTTCAGCGCATATTCCCGCTTCTCAACGCCCACCAGCTCCACGCCGGCGCCGGACAGCGCGACGTTGGAGGCCAGAACATCGCAGTATTGTGTGTGGATCACCGCGTCTGCGGCGGGGAAATCCTCAATCACGATATCATAGGTCGAATGGGCAGCCGTGCTTTTTTCCACGCCAAGGCCGGAGGTCGCATTGGCCTGCGGGTCAAAATCGCACAGAAGAACGTGTTTTCCCGCTTTTTGCAGCGCAGCGGCCAGATTGACCGCAGAGGTCGTTTTCCCCACGCCGCCCTTTTGATTGACAAACGCCAAAACCTTCGCCATACCCATTTCACGCCCCTTCGGCCCCATTTTGCATTCTATTATAATGTCCTGCTTCTGAAAATGCAAGAAGTGATGTGAATTTGTTGTTTTTCATGTTTCACGTGAAACATTGAGATTGAATGAATAAAATATATTCCCGGCAAACCCAGCAAAGCGGTACGAATTCGCCGAAGATTCCTATAAAACGGTGCACTTCGCCGGGCCGATGTAGGCATCGGCCCCTACGGAACTTATATGGACTGCATCAGAAATTTTGAGTTACTTCAATCTTCGTGAGAAAAGTCCAGAAAAACCGAAGGGCTGTTGCAAATTTATAATACGAGTTTTTTCTTGACAAGCGTATCGTGAAAAACGCCCTTCCCCCGGTGATACTGGAGCAAGAGCGTTTTATTCTCTCAATTTAATAGGTTAATAGGTTCTGATTACAGCCTTGACCTTCCCAATGATCTGGGCCTGGTTGCCGTCAATGGGGTCATAGGCCGGATTTTCCGGCAGGAGCCAGATCTGCTTGCCGTCTTTGCGGAAGCGCTTGACCGTTGCGGAGTCTCCGAGCAGCGCAACGACGATCTCACCGTTGTCCGCCGTCGGCTGGGCGCGGACGACGACTCTGTCTCCGTCGAGGATTCCCGCGCCGATCATGGAATCACCGCGGACGCGCAGCGCGAAGCAGCCCGCTTCGCCGTCCCACGGCAGATAGCCTTCAATATTTTCAACTGCCAGAATCGGCAGACCTGCCGTGACCACGCCGACGACGGGGATGCGGTCGGCCCGGTGGGAATCGGCGAGGGTAATTGTGCGTTTTTTCATGCCGTCCATTTCAATCAGTCCATCCTGACGCAGCGCGTTCAGGTGATAATGGACGGTCGCCGTGGATTGCAGACCGACGGCGGCACAGATCTCACGCACGGAGGGCGCATAGCCGTTCTCTGCTGTGAATTTCGTAAGGAAGTGAAGAATTTCGTCACGTTTGCTGCTGGTCCGGCCCATGTTGGCAGCTCCTTTCCTGCTTGTGAATCCAGTATAGCACACCTTATTGAAAAATGCAAACGTTTGTTTAAAATTTATAATCCCTCAAGATCAAATTCCGGGATATACTCTGCCGAGGCGGCGGAAAAGTCCTGCGTATAGCCGTTGTCCAGCTCCAACAGATACAGATACGACAGAACTGCGTCGTATTCCTCCTGCGTAATGCGCCGGTCAAAGGGCGGCAGCTTTTTTGCGCGGCCCATGGGCACATACTGGCTCATCAGACTGACCAGCACGTCTTTCTTCGGAAAATTGTCTGCGATCCAGTCCAGCACGCCGAGTGAATTGTCGATGCAGCCCGGCAGAACCAGATGGCGGATGATGACCCCGCGCGTCATCTGCTCGTCCTCAATCACCGCGCCGCCCACCTGCTGGTGCATTTCCAAAATAGCCGCAGACGCGATCTGCGGATAATCCGGCGCGGCGGAGAGCTTTTTCGCAAGCGCTGCGTCAGAATATTTAAAGTCCGGCAGATAGATATCGACCAGTCCCTCCAAGGCCCGCAGTGTCTCGACCGATTCGTAGCCGCCGCAGTTATACACGACCGGCACGGGCAGCTTCGGCGCAAGCGCCGGGAGGATGGACGGCAGAAAGTGCGTCGGCGTGACGAGATTGATGTTCTGACAGCCCTCGTCGATCAGCCGCTCGAACGCGGCGCGAAGCTCCTGTGAAGAAACCTCTTTCCCGAAATTCTCCTGAGAGATCACCCCATTCTGACAGAACGCGCAGCGCAGCGTGCAGCCGGAGAAAAACACCGCGCCGCTGCCGAAGCTTCCGGAAATGACCGGCTCTTCCCAATAATGCAGCGCGGCCCGCGCGGCAAGAATATGATCAGGCATTTGGCAGAAGCCGCGCTCCCCTGCCGTCCGGTCGACGCCGCAGGCGCGCGGGCAGAGCGTGCAGTGACGATAATCCAGCATAAAACTCATCTCCAAAGCTCAAGCTGTCTCCCAGTATAGCGCCTTTCCCGGCTTTACACAAGCGTCTTTCTGTGTTAAAATCGCAGACATACAGGAGGTTTGTATATGAAAAAGCTTTTTGCGGCCACTCTGGCTGCCATACTCATTCTCAGCGCTGCGGGTTGCGCAAAAAAGCCCGTGCAGCAGGAAGAACACGCTGCGCCCGTTCAGGAAGAGGCAATTGTGCCGGAAGCTCCGGCAGAAGCGGAAAAATCGCAGGACAATGTTATCCACATCACGCCGAACCAGAATCAGACGCAGGACGGTCTGGATGCAAGCTGGCTCGACGAGCCGGAGAGGATCCAGACCGACCTTGAGGAAATCGTCAGCTGCACCTATACCCTGCCCCATCTGACGCTGGAAAGTGACGACGCGTCTGCGGCGGCGAACGCCGTCTTTGATGAGCTTTCGCAGACCGTCATTTCCTATGCGCAGGAGACGGTTTACCCAGCCGCGCAGGAAAAGGCCGCGATCGGCTACGTCAACGGCGGCTACAGCATTTCCGAGGAGAATGGCACGCTCATCGTAAGCTATACGCTCTCCGTCTCCTATTCCACGGAAACCGGTGATCAGCAGTTTCTGCATACCTATTATATTGACCTGACCACCGGCGAGCTTTTGAAGGAGGAGTGAATGTTTCACGTGAAACATTCCACACAGCTATGAAGGAACTCAAACGCGGCGATACGCTTCAGGTGACAATCGAAGCCGCGACCGTGGACGGGACGGGCGTCGCCCGTGTCGACGGACAGGTCGTGTTCGTGCCCGGTGCGCTGCCGGGCGAATTGTGCAGAATCCGCATTGCGCACATCGGACGCTCGGCGGTCTTTGCCGAGATTCTGCGCGTGGAGCAGCCGTCGTCGCACCGCGTAGAGCCGGATTGCCCGTATTTTCCCAAATGCGGCGGCTGCGCGCTGCGGCACATGGATTATGCGCAGGAGCTGGAGCTTAAGCGCACGCACGTCCACAGCTGCCTGACGCGCATCGGCGGCCAGACGCTCGCTTCCCTGCCCATCACCGGCGCAGAGCAGACCGACGGCTATCGGAACAAGGTGCAGTTCCCCGTGCAGGAGCAGAACGGAAAGCCCGTCGCGGGCTTTTTCGCCGGAAAAACGCACACGGTCATTCCGGCCGCGCACTGCCGCATCCAGCCGGACTGCGCCGAACGCATCCGCGCAGCCGTTCTGGACTGGATGCGCAAATACAGCATCCGCGCCTATGACGAGGCCGCGCATACCGGCTACATCCGGCATATTTATATCCGCTTCGGCGCGGAAAGCGGGCAGATCCTCGTCTGCATCACGGCCAACACACAGCAGCTGCCGAAGAAAAAGCAGCTCGTCCAGACGCTCCTCGCCGCCGAGCCGGGCATCACGACCATTGTCTTCTCCCCCAACACGAAAAAAGGCAATACCGTGCTCGGCACGGAATTTCTGCCGCTTTACGGTGACGGAACGATCACCGACACGCTCTGCGGCCTGCAATTCCGACTCTCCGCGCCCGCGTTTTATCAGGTCAACCACGCGCAGGCCGAGCGTCTGTATGAAAAAGCCGCCGCGCTTGCCGGGCTGACCGGAGAAGAGACGGTGCTTGACCTCTACTGCGGCACGGGTACGATCACGCTCTGTCTTGCGCGGCACGCGAAAAAGGCCGTCGGCGTCGAGATTATCCCGCAGGCGATCGAAGACGCAAAATTTAATGCCGCACAGAACGGCATGGACAATGCGGAATTTTACTGCATGGATGCGGGCGCAGCTGCGAAGCTGCTGGCCGAGCGCGGCGAAAAGCCCGACGTGATCGTCGTCGACCCGCCGCGCAAGGGCGTAAGCGCCGACGTGATCGAGGCCATCGCCGCCATGCAGCCGCAGCGCGTCGTCTACGTCTCCTGCGACCCGGCCACCCTCGCCCGCGACGTGAAGCTGCTCACGGAAAAAGGCTACACCCTCCGCTCCGCCGAAGCGGTTGATCTTTTCCCAAAATGCGCGCATATTGAGACGGTTGTTTTGCTTTCCAAGGGAGAAATCGACTCAAAGAAGGTGCGGGTGGAGTTCTCGCTGGAAGATATGGATATGTCCGGCTTCCAGAAGGGCGCGACTTATGAGCAGATCAAGGCGTATGTGTTGGAGCATACCGGTTTGAAGGTATCTTCCCTGTACATCTCACAGATAAAGCGCAAGTGCGGGCTGGATGTGGGGCAAAATTATAACCTGTCAAAGAAGGAAGATGCCAAAGTGCCAAAATGTCCGCCGGAGAAGGAAGCGGCGATCAGGGATGCGTTGAAATATTTTCAGATGATTTAAGAGTCTATTGAGCAAAAAAGCAGTAAATCAATTTCAGATTTACTGCTTTTGCTGGCCGGGCCGGTGAGCTACGAGCATTCATGACTTTTTGATAACTTGTTCCATACTGATATATTAAGCGGAAAGTTGTGGCCCTGTATTTTCAGAGGGAAACGAATGCTCCTTGAATATATCCCACAAAATATGCCATCGCTATACTCAGTGCAATGCAACATATACATAGTATTTCAGCAATTACCTTTTTTTCGATTATTTCATTTATGGACTTTCCGTAATCAATAGTAGACCATACCATTGAAAGCAAAAATAGAATTGAAATCCATTGAGTATGAAATGATAGTCCCATGCTAACAAATACATAGTTTGAGATGATGTAAAAAGCGCTTCTGACTACAACTTCTGTCACTTTTACAATCCGATTTCTCATAGAATTCTCCCTCTCTGATAATACTGTGGGCGGCAGCACTCCTTGCTGTCGCCCCTTGATTGCCTATCTGCAAAGGCGGGCGGGGCTGTCAACGGCGGCGCTTGCGCCGTTCATCTTGACCGTTGACTGGCTCGGCTGGCTTTGCTATTCCGTGATCTCTTTCAGTTATTGTCAAAGGAAATGTAGATAGTTAGACTATTGGGTATGTAGCTGATACTTAACCACTTTTCGTCGTTTGATAAAAGTGTCCCGATAGAAACATAGTTTTCTCCCTCGATTTCCTCTGACACATTTTCAATTACGGAAAAGCCTTCTTGGTTCAAAAGCTCCATATACTCGTTATAGTCGTTTTCGCTAATACCGGTAAGGTTGATATTACAATTCTCATGTTCTGTATCAAGTGTAGCCCATGCAACCGTACCAGGCGCAACAGGAAGCCCCTCTGTGTACTCATTCTCAGGCCAAACACCCTCGTCCAATTTTGTAACACTATTAGATTGCGTATTGTTCTCATTGCTTGTCGGTGTAGATGAGGTATTTTGATTAGAACACGCAGCCAAAAAAATCATAATCATGATTGTGAATACAGAAATATATTTCTTCATTGGTTACCTCCTGTTTTTGTGTATGGTTCGGATAATTAACAAAAGAGCAATAGCTGTTGCTGCAAACCCAATAGCCAAAAGGATTTGCGAAATATCAAAGGCAAACGCGCCCTCAATCTGTATATTTGTTGTCGCGTCGGCTTGTCCGATTGCTCCTTCTGGTACTTTTCCTGATTGTGTAACAGCATATACCGAAAAGGCAGCAGCCGCGATAACAAGCGCAGCAAGAGTAGAAATGATACCGTTCCTTTTTTTCGATTTGGTGTTATCAATGCCAAACTGTTCTGCGGTGCTGTCTGCAAATTCTTTTGGCGTCCCCAAACGCTGGATAATCTGCTGCTCTGTTTCTCCATGCTCCATAGCAGACGCAAAAACTTCATTCAAGTCACGTACAACCTCTTTTTTCATTTTGCGTGGTAAAGATAGTTCCTTTTCAACCTGTTTGATATATTGTTCTTTCATTTGGATACCCTCGCTTGTTGATAACTTTCTATAAAGCCGTTTACGCAGTTTTCATAGCTTGACCAAAATAAGATTAGTTCATCAAGTACATTCCTGCCTTTATCCGTTAAAGAATAATACTTTTTTGAGCCGCCATTTGCCGCAGCCGGAGCCAATCGGCATTTGATTAGTTCTGCTTCCTGCAAACGATACAAAATGGGGTAAATGGTTCCCTCTTTCGCATATCCCAAAACAGACGCACTATTGTTCAATTCAGTTATAATTTCATATCCATAAGTCTCCTTGCGTCCGATTAGGCATAAAAGTATCATTTCCAGAGAGCCTTTTTTGAATTGCTGGACATATTTGTTATTCATATCGTCGCCTCTCTTTAGCTTTGCTATTTAGGCTCGCTAAGTAGCAACTATATTATATCTCTTCCGAAGTATCAGAGTCAATAGGCTTAACGAAAAAGTTACAAGATGTCTGTGTAAGGTAATGACAGAATAGCGGTGTGCTGGCGAACTATGCTTTATTTTGTTTTTTATCTAAATCATTCAATAGGGCGGTAGCATCCCTATTGGCAAGGGGATTCCAAAAGGGAACAGCGTTCTCCTTTGTCTGGGGTGTTCAGAGGGGATAGTGTTCCCCTTTGACCGGAAGAATCCAAAGAAACCGGCGGTTTCGTGGCACACGATTTTCCGTAGGAAAGTCTAGTGTGTTATACCTTTGTGGAGCAGATGGCAGCCGGAATTGTAGCACACCCTGAAAAGTGTGGCCACAGTTGCGGCGTTCTGGCGGGAAAGGTTGCCCCTTGCGGGGCAGCATAAGCGACAGAAAAAGGCTGGCAGGCGGTGCGGGCAAGCACTGTCTGTCAGCCGTGTCATTTGCGGAACAAAGGTATATCAAAGCCCCCGTCAGCCGCTGCTTCCCATCGTATCAGAACCACCACGGCAGCTTTCCGCGCAGGCTGTCCATCGCCTCGCCCTCCACCTTCTTTGTCCAGCTCTCGCTGAGATGGAAATGGAGCGCCGCGCCGATCAGCGGGTGCTCGATTCCATCGGTAAAGCCATAGCGGTACAGCAGATAGGTCTGCTCTCTGGCTGTCAGCTTGTCCAGCGCCGCATACAATTCTATCAGCTGCTCTTTTTGGATATAGATTTGCTCCGGCGTTTGGGTGTGAGGGTCGGCTATGGCTTCGATCCGCAGCATCCGTTCATCCTCTGAGAGAACGTCATCCAGATATACTCTCTGGAAGCCGGGGCCGTCTTTCTTATCCACCATCCGTTGCTCAAATAAACCGAGGGCGGCGCGGATGCAGTCCGTCATGGCGTTGCGGAGCGCCGGTGCTGCATAGGTCAGAAATTTCATGCCCCGTCCGGCATCAAACAAAGGGATCGCGTTCAGCAGGCCGATACTTCCCTCCTGCATCAAATCATCCAAATCAATTCCAATATCATTTTCATCCAGCCCCATGTTTCGGTATTGCTCCAGCGCAATTTTTCGGATGAATCCCAGATTCTTTTCCAGCAGAATGTCACGGGCAGCCGTATCCCCTTTCTGTGCCAGTCTGCACAGCTGCTCATTGCTCCGGGTCGGCATTTTGCTTCTCCTGCGCGTGGTCTAAGGTGGATTGGAGAAATTCCGTCAGCGCCTGACCGAACTTGTCTAATGCTTCCTTTTGCACACCGTCCATCCCCGCTGCGCTCTGGGTGACGGCGGCGGAAATCATTTCGGGCGTGATGGTCGGAGTATGAACATCCGCCCCTTTGGTGAGTTCGGTAAACATCTGCTGAGTGATGCCCTTGGTCAAGGACTGCGCTGCTGTGAAATCGTTGCCGATCTCTTTCTTCACTTCCCGCAGCGCCGCCATAAATGTGTTCTGTATCATCGTCAGGTCTGCCTGATATACGGGAACTTTCTGCCGGTTGACAGTTCTGGCCGCCTGCACCGCAGCGTCTGTTTTATTGTTTCGGCGCAGCATGGCGCTGAGAGTAGTAAGCATCTGGTTCTGTCCGGCGAAACCGGCGGCCAGCGTATCGTCAAAATATTGCTCAATCATATAGGTGACTTCTGCAAAGCGAGGGCTTTCCAAAAGGCGGTTGACGATCTCTGCATTGGCTTTTCCGGTGTACAGATTCCGCGCCGCCTGCACCGACAGGCCCAGTTCTTCAATATCAAAATTTGTCCGGTCGGGCGTGTTGACTTCCCCCAGCAGGAAATCTGTGGAGACTTCAAACACTTTCGCAATGCGGAGCAAATGTTCTGTGCTGATCTTATCAGTCTTACCGCTGACAAACCGGCTGATGGCGCTCTCGGTGCTGCCGATGCGGGTCGCCAGCTGTGCCTGGGTAATTTTATGTTCCTTCATAAGCTCCTGCATCCGCTGCCGGATATTGCCGGGCAGATAGGCTCCCTCCATGTGACGCACCTCTCTTCTGAAAACTCTCTTTATCCATTATACCTGATAAAACCAGCGCGGGCAAATGCTTTCCGCTGGCTTCGCCGCTCTGAGGTCTTGCATTTTTGCAAGATTTCAGGGCGGCGTTTTTTCATTTCTTGCACTTTTAGCGGATTTTTCGGTTTATAGGCTTTTTCCCCGTATATTCAGGCAGACGGGCAGATACCGTCAATAAATAATGGAGGACAAAGCCTATGAATTTATTTGAAACTGTAAAATCCGCTGTCACCGTGAAGCAGGCCGCCGAATACTACGGCTGTAAGGTCAACCGGGGCGATATGATCTGCTGCCCCTTCCACGATGACCGGCATCCCAGCATGAAGCTGAACAGGGATTATTTCTATTGCTTTGGCTGCGGGGCTACCGGGGATGTGATCGATTTTGTGGCGCGGCTGTTCGGCCTGAGCAGCTACGAGGCCGCAAAGAAGCTGGCCTATGACTTTGGCATCGACCCGGACAAGCCCCCGGCAGCGATGGCTTTGAAAAAGCCCTATCCGCTGGCGCGGGCTTTCCGCAACGATGAGATACACTGCCAGCGGGTGCTCTGCGATTATCTGCATCTGCTGGAACGCTGGAAGGTCGAATATGCCCCGCAATCGCCGGAGGATGAACTGGATGACCGCTTTGTGGAAGCCTGTCATATGATCGAGTATGTAAATGATTTGTTGGACGTTCTCATGTTTGCGGAACTGAAGCAGCGTGTGAAAGCGGTGGATATGCTGCTGAAGGACGGCACTATCACCGCGCTGGAGCAGCGGCTCAGACGTCTGGAAAAGGAGGTGCAGCACCGTGGCGAAGAACGAGCAATCGCGTGAGGCCAACCAGCCCATCTGGTTTGACGGCAAGAGTATCAATGAAGCCCTGTTTTGTGATGATTTTCTCGGCAGACACAAAATCATCTACACAAACGGGGCTTTTTTCACGCCTGATGGCCGCGTGACCGATGAGCTGCCACTGCGTGGAGAAATTTTTGAGGAACTGAAATGCTGTGCGGTCAGCAATATCCCCCGCAAAATCAGCAATATCGTGGAGCTGATGAAGCTGGCGGCGCTGGTAGAGGATTTCCCGCCGGAGGCTGACCGCATTCATCTGGCAAACGGCACGTTGTTTCTGGATGGCTCCTTTACGGAGGGAAAACCGGACATCGTGTGTTGCCGCCTGCCGGTGGCCTACAATCCCGATGCGCCCACGCCGACCCGCTGGCTGGCTTTTCTGGATGGGCTTCTTTACCCGGAGGACATTCCCACTTTGCAGGAATATATCGGCTACTGCCTGATCCCCAGCAACAAGGGACAGCGCATGATGGTCATTAAGGGCAATGGCGGCGAGGGTAAGAGCCAGATCGGCGCGGTGCTGTCCGCCCTGTTCGGCAGCAACATGAAGGACGGCAGCATCGGCAAAATTTCCGAGAACCGTTTTGCCCGCGCTGATCTGGAACACATTCTGCTGTGTGTCGATGATGATATGCGGATGGAGGCCCTGCGGCAGACCAACTATGTCAAATCCATCGTCACCGCACAGGGTAAAATGGATTTGGAGCGTAAAGGCAAGCAGAGCTATCAGGGATGGATGTGCGCCCGGCTGCTGGCATTCAGCAATGGCGACTTGCAGGCTCTCTTTGACCGCAGTGATGGCTTTTATCGGCGGCAGTTGGTGCTGACCGCCAAAGAGAAACCTGCCGACCGTGTGGATGATCCCGACCTGGCAGAGAAGATGAAGGCCGAGGTGGAGGGCATTCTGCTGTGGGCTTTTGCGGGATTGCAGCGGTTGGTAGCGAACAACTTCAAGTTCACCGAGAGCCAGCGCACCAAAGAGAACCGGGAGGCCGTCAAGCGGGACAACAATAACGTGTTTGATTTTCTGGAATCCGAGGGCTATATCCGGCTGAAAGCGGATGCGTCCATCAGTTCAAAGGATTGCTACGACATTTACCGGATGTGGTGCGAGGAAAATAGCCTGACTGCACTCAAACGCCGCAGCTTCAGCGATGCGCTGGTGGCAGCCTGCGGTAAGTACAATCTGGAACACTGCAACACGATTACCAATTCGGCAGGACGCCGGGTATGGGGCTTTATGGGGATCGAGGCAGTGGCAAGGCCGCATATAAACGAGTTTACGGACGCTTCACAGTGTACGTACGTACCGGAAGACTGGCGGGATTGATTTCCGATCTGGTCGCCGGTACGTATGTACGCAGCGATTGACCCTGTTACCTCATATATTGTAGAGGCGCTTCATTTGGATAAAGTGGTCGTGCCCATTTTGGGTACACCTATTTTGATGTGTAAAAGTGGTTATGGATATTTTGTCCACCACCAGAACCGTGAAATTCTTCGCGCTTTTGTGCTGTGAAGTAGGTGTGGTCATTTTGACCACACCTGAAGCGGTCAGTAAAAGCGGTGATTTTGCAGGCATATTTTAGAGCAATCTCAAAACAGCGAAATGTTTCTCTTTTATCCGTATACAGTTCGCCGGATGGCGGCTCACGGAACGACGTACAGATTGCAGCATTTTGTGACAATACAGCCCGAACAGTGAAAAGTCCCGCATTTCTGTGAAGTCGAATATTCCGCCGTTGACCAACGATACGCAGGGAATCATTTCTATCGCAAAACAGCATTTGCACAAATTTCACCATTGACCAAAGCCGGTGCGCTCCCCAGCGTAGCCGGTTCTTTTTATGACGCAACCGAAAATCATGTTTTATCTATCAAGTGACAAAGGGCTTCACTTGCGAAAATGGAGGAATATATTTTATGAAGTCAAGTATCCGAAACGAAATCAAGGCGCAGATCATCCGCGCCGGTTACACCATGCAGGAAGTCGTTGACCAGCTGCACGATGAGTATGGGTGGAGCGACAGCGTATCCAATCTTTCCGGAAAATTGCAGCGGGAATCGCTGCGGTATCGGGAGGCCGTGGAGTTGGCTGACGTGCTGGGATATGACATTGTCTGGCAGAAACGGAGGGATTGAGTATGGAAAAAGCACAATACGCGATTATGCGATTTGCCAAATATAAGGGGCCTGAAATCGGCAATATCGAGGCCCATAACGAGCGCACAAAGGAAAAGTACGCCAGTAATCCCGATGTGGATACCAGCCGAAGCAAGTACAACTTCCATCTGGTCAAACCGCCCGGCAAGTACCGGGCCGAGTCAGAGAGGCAAATTGCCGCTGCCGGATGCCGTACCCGGAAAGACAGTATCCGTATGATCGAGACGCTGTTCACAGCCAGCCCGGAGTTCTTTAAGGGAAAGAAACGGGCGGAAATTCGGGTATTTTTCGAGGAAGCTCTGCACTTTTTGGAACAGCATCAGTCCAAAGAGACAATTATATCCGCCGTGGTGCATATGGACGAGAAAACGCCCCATATGCACCTTTGTTTTGTCCCTTTGACGGAGGATGGCAGGCTCAGCGCCAAAGACATCATGGGCAATAAAAAGAAGCTGACCTGGTGGCAGGATGAGTTTTGGAAACACATGGTCAAGAAGTTTCCAGATTTGGAGCGTGGCGAGAGCGCCAGCCTGACCGGGCGCGACCATATCCCGCCCCGCGTATTTAAGGAGATGACCAGACTGACCAAACAGAAAAGCAAACTGGAGGATCTGCTCACTGGAATCAATCCCTTTAACGCCAAAAGCCGGGCGGAGGAAATCTGCAAGATTCTGGATACCTATATTCCCAGCGTGGAGAAGATGGACACACTGCTGCGGAAATATGGCGTAGCCTTCACGAAAACAGCATCCGAAAACAAAAAGTTGAAAACGAAAAATGCCGAACTGGAAGAATCTCTTGCATCGGCGCAGAAGGTCAGCACCCTAAAGCAGATCGAAGACCTCAAGCTGCGGCGCGACTATGACAGTGCCGTGGCGATTTTGGAACAGATACCGGCAGAAGTTTTGAACATCTATGCGCAGAGCAGCCATAGAGGAAAGGAGCGGCCTATTGAGCAAAGTTTATGATGATCCGAAATATAATGCGGCATTTGACCGCTGTGTTGATGTGATGGCGCGGCTGTTGCAGAAGTACGGGCCACAGCTGTTGGGGCAGATGCAGGAGACTGAGAAGGATGGCCGTACACAGTCTGCGGCATCAGGAAAGCAACCCGTTCCTGTGTATCAGGAATTTGACAAAGCCGCTTGATATAAATTAAATTTACACGTTGCGTATTTGTTTGGCGTATGCTATAATAAATACGCAACGTGTATTTTTGCTTTATGGGGTAAATGAAATGGACTGCAAAACCAAAATAAAAGAATTGCGGGAAAGCACTGGCATGAATCGCAAGGAATTTTGTAAATATTTTCAGATTCCCTATCGGACTGTGACAGAATGGGAACTGGATAACCGCCATGCGCCGGAATATGTACTCCGTTTGTTGGAGTACTACATTCAGAATGAAGGTCTGGCGAAGAAGAAAGTAACGGATGAATGTTTAGAGCTGGAAGAAAGGGGCGGCCTGCATGAAGAAAACTAAAACAAAATGTTATCTCTACACACGGGTATCTACATCCATGCAGGTGGACGGATATAGTCTGGATGCTCAGCGAGACAAACTGCGGAAATACGCTGAATACGAAGATATGGTAGTGGCTGGTGAATATTCTGATGAAGGCTTTTCCGGCAAGAATATTCAGGGCAGGCACGAATTTCAGCGGATGCTGCAAGACATTCAGGACTGCAAAGACGGTGTGGAATATGTGCTGGTGTTCAAGCTGTCCCGGTTTGGCAGGAATGCCGCTGACGTTCTGAATTCCTTGCAGCTGATGCAGGATTTCGGTGTCAATCTGATTTGTGTGGAAGACGGCATTGACAGTTCCAAAGATTCCGGCAAGCTGATGATTTCTGTCCTTTCTGCGGTGGCAGAGATAGAGCGTGAAAATATTCGGACACAGACGATGGCCGGACGGGAGCAGAAAGCCCGTGAAGGAAAATGGAACGGTGGCTTTGCCCCTTATGGATACCGCCTTGAAAAAGGCGAACTGTTGATTGCTGAGGATGAAGTGGACGTGATCCGCACCATCTTTGACCGCTATATTCACACCAACGACGGTGTCAGTGGCGTGGCAAAATATCTGAACCGGCAGGGCTTTGTGAAGAAGTTAAGGCAGAACGGCACCATTCCCGGTTTTTCTGCCAGCTTTGTGAAGAGTATCATTGATAATCCGGTATATATGGGAAAAATCGCCTATGGCAGACGCCGGACAGAGAAGAAGATCGGCACACGGAATGAGATGCACGTAGTTGAGCAATCGGAGTTCCCTGTGTACGAGGGGAAGCATGAGGCTATCATTTCAGAAGAAGATTGGAACCTCGCGCAGGAAAAACGGAAAATCAATGCTTACCGGCGTGAGAAAGTCAATGACCCTACCCACGCACATATCTTGTCCGGTATTCTGAAATGCCCCTGCTGCGGCAAAAGCCTGTACGGGAATATTGCGAAAGCCCACAGCAAGGACAAAAAGACCCGCTATTACTATTACTGCAAGAATACGGTGACGCCAACAGGCCACGAGTGTACCTTCCGGCTGAATATTGAGCAGATGGAAATGAACCGCATGGTAGCGTCAATCATCTCTGCTATGGTCAGTGACCCACGGTTTGCGGATGCAATCAAGGCGAAAATCGGCTCCGCTGTCGATACGAACGATTTGGAGAAGCAGCTGGAAGCATTACAGGCGCAGCTTCGGCAGACATTAGGCACAAAGGCCCGACTGGAACGGCAGATGGACGGTTTAGATGTGAATGACCCGTATTATGACCGGAAAATTTCTGATTTGCAGCGCCGATATGACGAGCAATATGGCGCAATAGATGAGATTGAAGTCCAGATTGACGATGTGCAAAGCCAGATACGGAGTATCCGGCAGGAGAAGATTTCGGGTGATAATATCTACCGCCTGTTGCTGGCATTCGATCAGGTCTATGAAGCAGCCTCCGAAGTGGAGCGGAAGGAGTTCATGCGGGCGTTTATTGAGCGGATTGAGTTATTCCCGGAAAAGCAGCCGGATGGCAACTGGATTAGGAAGATTATCTTCAACTTCCCTGTCCCGGTGAATGGAACAGAAGTGAAAGAATTGCCCTTGGAAAATGAAACAATAGTCGAGACGGTTGTCTTACTATCCAAATTTTAGGATAATTTAAACCCAAGCTATCCATCCACTTTTGCCGACCAGCGGTAAAAACAGAATATTGACAAAACAGCAGGGAGAAAAACTCCCTGCTGTTTTTAAAATTTACTATTGAAATTTTCAAACTAGTGAATATAATACACTAGTGAAAGGACAAACCAAACGGAAAGGAGCTGCGGATGAACACGCAACATAAAAAGGGCGTGCTGGAGCTGTGCGTGCTGTCGCTGCTGCACAAGCGCAACTGCTATGGCTATGAGATCTCCGATTTCCTCTCCCAGCACATTGACATTGCGGATGGCACGGTCTATCCGATCCTGCGGAAGCTGAAGTCGGACGGTTTGCTCACGACCTATCTGCAGGAGGAAAGCGGCGGGCCGCCGCGCAAATATTACAAGCTCACGGAGCTTGGACGGGAAACGTATCAGAACGACCGTGCGGAATATCTGAACTTTGCACAGTCTGTCAGAAATCTGTTGGAGGATGCATACAATGAAGAAGCATGAATTTATGACGCGGCTTGCAAATGCGCTGCATAGCCCCTCATCAGTCTGCTCCGCTTCGCTCCGCAGCCAGCTTCCCCCAGGGTAAGCCAGGGGCGCTCCCGCGCCAGTACGGCACCAGAAAGAACTGCGGTGAATCCGTACTACCCTGCAAGTTTCGAATGCAAGGCTTTTTACCGCAGATATTGAATCGCAGCTACTTGAAAAATCGGTGTACCATAACAGGCGGCGCGTACCATAGCGTACGTAGGGTGGCTTGGTGTGTTCGCAACAGCTAAAAATCAGGTTCCTGCCTGAACCGCACCCGCAGTACGCACCAAACGTACCCCAGCGCCCCTTTTCTCCCCCATCTTTTCCGGCAAGACGGAAAAGATGGGGCCGCCGGAGGCACGTCGGAAACGGCTTCGACGGAACGAGTCTCCGCTATGCGCGAAGCCTCTTATCATCTTAAGACCGTTTCCTCCTCTTTCCTGCCGAACCGCTTCGCTGGGTTCGCCGGGAATCTCCGGTGTCAGCAAAACAAGCCCCTCATCATGCAGTCCAATGCGCATGACAAGGGGCGTCTTTGTTTTTACCGGTAGCACAGCACAGAGAACCACGTCACGAGATTGCCGTTATAAAACTCGATCCCGTTCCGCTCAGCCAGCGCGGTTGCGACGATGCCGTAGCTTTCAACGCAGGGGAACATTCTATCCGGGTGGCGGCAGGGGGCGTCCGGGTAGGCGCATTTGGTGCAGATGGCGCAGGATTCCGTGGAGAGCGTCAGCACGTCTGGGGAAAATTGCAGCAGAATATCCCGCACCTGCCGCGTAAGCGCCTCGTGCGCGCCGCGCGTGGCAATCGTTGCGGCCATGTCCGCGATGTCGCTGACCTCGGCCAGCGAGGTAAAGACCAGCGCGCCCGGATATGACAGCACCCGGTTCCGGCAGGCCTCGACCGTGCCGACCGCAGGCGGACAGGCCCAGCTTGTCCCGTACATGGGGCACTCGTGCTCGCAGACATAGCGCACGCGCTCGGAAAATTCAATCTCACGCGGGTCGATCCATGCGTACTGACTGACCGGCAGCTGGCACAACTGCTGCTCGACGGCCTGTTTATCCATTCCGGTTCACCTCATTTGTGTTTTCCTGTATTGTATCCGGCAGCGCGCAAAACGTCAAGCCGTCAGAGCGTCACGGCCTTTGTCGCAACGCGGTCGCAGAACACACGGTCGTGCTCGACGAAAACGATCGTCGGCTGGAATTCCAGCAGCAGTTCCTCAAGCTGAATGCGCGAGAGCACGTCCACATAATTGAGCGGCTCGTCCCAGACAAGCAGGTGCGACGGTTCGCACAGGCTTCGCGCCAGCAGAACCTTTTTCTTCTGCCCGGCGGAAAAGTCCGCCATGTCCTTTTCAAACTGCACCCGTGCAAAGTCCAGCTTGCGCAAGATCGCCTTGAACAGACTCTCGTCCAACTCATGCTGCGCGGCATAGGCGGAAAGATCGCCCCGCAGACCGGATGGGTCCTGCTGCACATGGGAAATTTGCAGCCGGGAGCCGCACTCTACCGTCCCGGTGTGCGGAATGTTCTCGCCGCACAACAGGCGCAGCAGGCTTGTCTTTCCGGTGCCATTCGCGCCGCGCAGCGCGATCCGGTCGCCCTGTTCGACGGAAAAGGTCACGCCGGAGCAGACGGGTACATCGCCATAGCACACCGAAACATTCCGCAGAAGCGCCAACCGGTTGGTGTGATACGGCAGCTGATGCAGCTTCAGGGGCGCGGCCTGCTCAATATTTTTCAGGAGCGCCGATTTTTCCTCAATGGCGGCGTTCTGCCGCCGTTCGAGATTCTTGCGCCGCTGCTGCATACGACGCGACTGCTCACCGATGTAGGCCCGGCCGCCCATGGCGTCGGCTTCGCCCGTCACCTTGGCCGAGTGCGGGCCGATCTTCGTGTTTTCAACCTTGTCTGCCCATGCGCGCGACTGCCGCGCGGCCTGTTTCAGGCGGCCGATTTCTTTTTTCAGCTGTGCATTCTGCGCCAGTTCAAACGCGTCCTGCCGCTGCTTATTTTCGTACCATGAGGAAAAATTGCCCCGCTGCACCTCGATGCTGCTGCGGCCTATGGATAGGATATGATCGACGCAGCCGTCTAAAAACGCGCGGTCATGCGAGACGAGCAGAAAACCGGACTTTTTCGCCAGATACCGGCTGACGAGCGCGCGGCCCGTCTCGTCCAGATGATTCGTTGGCTCGTCGATGAGCAAATACCGGCCCTCCCGCGCGAACAGCAGCGCCAGCAGAAGCTTTGCCTGTTCGCCGCCGGAAAGCGTGGAAAACGGGCGGTACAGCACATCGTCTGCAACCGCGAGCGGAGCCAGTTCCCGCCGGAAACGCCATTCCGGCACGTCCGGGAAGCTGCGCTCCAGCAGTTCCAGCGGCGTAAGCGATGCGTCCGGAACCGGATACGGGAAATACTCGAACCCGCCGGGGGCCGTGATCGTGCCCTGATGGGGATACTGCCCCTGCAGGAGCCGCAGTAGCGTTGTTTTGCCGCGTCCGTTGCGGCCCGTCAGACCGAGACGCCAATCGGTGTCAAACTGGAAGCTGACATGCTCAAACACATTGTCAAAGCTGCCGGGATATGCAAAGGTCAGGTCTGTAATTTGGATCAATGCCATCGATATGCCCTCCCCGGTAACCGCTGATTGGATCAGCGGTTACCTGATCATAAAAAATTGGCTGCGGGAAACGATCCCACAGCCGAAGGGCATCCTGCGCCTGCCGTAAAATGGGCAGACGGTCTGCACGGAAGCTGAGAGGTCAAGCAGATTTCCCGCGAAAAGGCATAGCGAACCAGACGGTCTTCACCGCCGGGTGTTACGATTGTGCCATGCTTTCAGCAGGAGATCATGCGCATGCTCTCAAACTCCCTTCTTGTTTTTATGGTTCCAGTTTAGCATACGGCGCGGAAAAACGCAAGCACCGGTAAAAATTCGCAGAAAAACGCCCCCGGCACGGTGTGTGAGATGCCGGGAGCGTATCGTGCAGCGGGCGGAAAATGCTCATTGCACAGGATGAAAAAAAGTGATATACTAAATCACAGTATATCGCCCGGACGGCGGCCCGTCGGCGGCCCTCCGAAACTGTCTGTATTCTAGCACCGGGTGGCGCAAAATGCACCCTACCGGCGCGGACAGGCGCGATACCCGTTGGAGAACGGCACTCTACCGGCAGTAGAATTTCCTGTAATACCAATGCTTTTCGGGAAGGGGGCGTCCTTATGCTTCAGGACGAACAGACACTGCGGCGAACCGTCGCAAAAAACATCGCCGCTTACCGCAAATCCCATAAGGACACCCAGCTGGACCTTGCGCGCAAGCTCAATTACTCCGATAAATCCGTTTCCAAGTGGGAGCGCGGAGAGGGTCTGCCGGACGTGTATATCCTCGCGCAGATCGCGCAGCTCTACGGCGTGACCGTCAGCAACCTCATTGGAGAAGAGGAGCCGCCCAAGAAGGCCAACCCGCATTTTCATATTTATGTGCTGCTGCTGTCCGTGGCGCTGGTGTTCGTGATCGCGGCGATTTTGTTCACCGCCTTTACCATCGCCGCCGTGCCGTTCCCGTCGTGGCTGTTTTTCCTGTACGCCGTGCCGGTGTCGAGCATCGTGTGCATCGTCTTCACCTCCCTCTGGTGGGGCATCCTGATGCAGGGCCTGTCCATCACGGCCCTCATCTGGTCAGCCGGGGCCTGCATCTATCTGTCGATCCCCATCCCCATCCCGAACCTGAGCCTTATTTTCGTCGTCTGCGCCGCCGTGCAGGTCCTCATCACCCTCTGGGAGCTGTTCCGCTTCTCCCGGACAAGAACATGGTTCTGAGCGCATCAGTCTCCCCCGGAGCAGCCGGGGGAGGCTTTTTGTATATCCGGCCCGGCGGTCTGAACTACCAGCGCGGCAGCGGCTGCAAATCTATAAGTATATTCCGGTAAAAGGGAACCCGCGCACACTGTTTCGGTGTGCGCGGGTTCGTATATTGAGGGAAAAGGGGATCACGAAAGCTTGCCGTCCGCCGAACAGGTGAGGGTCACGGAGGCGGGAGCGGTTGCGGTCAGGTGGCGGAACGTTGCGCTCGCCGTTGCCGAGGCACCGGTGCAGCTGGCGCTGCCGCGTACAAACGACCATGTGGATACCTGAACGGAATAGTCATAATCAGCGTTGGTTGCTGTCGCAGTGTTTCCTGTGTAAGTAAAATGTCCAATTACCGAGAGAGAGTATAGCTTTTCGTGACTGCTGCTATAGTAATCGCGGGTTTTCTGGCCGGAAATGGACGATGCTGCGCGGCCGTTCTGCGCCGAAGGAAAAACAGTAATTGTTGTAATGTAATAAGAACCGTCTTCCAGATAGGTTATGCTTTGCGCAGATGCAGCGCACGCGGGGAAACAAAATGAGGAAACGAGAATTGCAGCGAGAAGGATAAGCGCGAGTGTCGATTTCAAGGTTTTCATGTCATGCCCTCCTGATGTTATTGTTCGGTTCCTGACAAGTCTGTTGCAGGCAAGATCACAATGTGCTCTTCTGCGTATGCAGCAGAGTGATCTGTCATCTCCTGGCCATATATGAGTGCAGCACAGCAGACGAATAGAACGATTATGGCAGCGGCCAGAATATATTTCCAACGCCGCTTTTTCTGATAGGCATGCACACGCTCTGGCGCAATTCCGCTCAAAAGCTCCTGTGCAGCTTCGTCCGGTGTTCCGACGCGGGCAATCAGTTCGTCCAGCGAGGCGCAGTCCTGTGCGGCCTCGGTCAACTCGCCCCGCAGTCCGGCCAGCAGCTGTCTGCGCTGCGCCGCCGGGAGCGGCAGCCGCTTTCCGACCGCCCGGCAGTATTGCCGGATCACGGCGTCATTATGCTTCATGTCCGTCCCAATCCTCCATCAGCTGCTGAAACACACCGGAAATCTCGGCATACTCAGCCAGCGTCTGCCGCAGATAGTCCCGTCCGGCAGGCGTAACGGCATAGTAATTGCGCGCACGGCCGTCTACGATCTCGCTGGAGCTGATCTCGAGATAGCCCTGCTCCTCCAGCCGGTACAGGACGGGATACAGCAGAGAAAGCTGATATTTTCCGCCCGAGCGCTGCTTTAATTCCTGAATCAGTTCATACCCATACATCGGCCGGTCGGATAAGATCCGCAAAACGGCCAGCGGGCTGGTCGCCCGCTTGAAATACGCCAAAAACGAATGCCCGGAATCCTCCTGCTTCGCCATAGGCCTCCCTCCTTCCGGATGAGGGTGTCGACGATAGTTTTATAGCACAGTATTTTTCAAAAGTTAATATTAAGCATTGACCAATAATAAAAAATATTGTATTCTGACTATAGAAAATAACAGGAAGGGGTGAAGAGTCAGGGGAAGCAAGGGTAGTTTGTCAACTGTATGTGCAGACAACGAAAGGAGTAAAAACATGAAAAAAATAATTAGTTTGATTTTATGTGTAGTTGTTATTCTCACCTTCGCTGTTCCGGCATTCGCAGCAGATGCTGCTTACAACTTTGCTGAGGATGCAAGCATGAAGTACACAATCCCCACAAAATATGATTCTGTTCTCAGATCACAAACCGGCGAATATGCAATGATTTGTGGTGATGTGATTCAACCTGTTGGACGGATGAATTTGGAGTTGTCCGATGAATCCGCAGTCAATTTATTTCTTGGGACAGATGATATCCCAAAAGAAGTTAAAGAGTACGTTGAAGAGTTGGTTAAAAGAAACGAACTAGATGAAAATAACAATTTAACTGTGACGTATTTCTCACCGCTTCTTCTTGATGGTAATTCCTATACAAACACTGGCAGTTATAATGGTATGTCCATGAGAACAGATGGAATCTATATTGAAAATATGCCCACTGGATTCTTTTTCAGCGTAAACGGTTCCAAAGCAAAAGAACGTGCAGCGGCAATTGACAGAATTACGTTTTCCATCGCGGGAATGATATGCGAAAAGTTAGGCTTTGGACAAAGCTTGCTTGAAATCTACGAAAATGCGACTGGACAAACTGTAGTTGCTGCGGCGTCAAGTGACTTTACACAAGTTCAGTTGATGTATGATAATTACAGGCAATGGACTTATGGATTATATGGCGGAACAGATTGGCAGTTGGGATATGCTTCGGAAAAAGTCATTATAAGAGATGTTGAGTTTTATCAGAATTTTACTGTTAATGGTAAGCCAAGGCAGCAAAATGTTCATATGCCGGGGAAGACTGTAAAGTCAACACATTTCGATGATCCGTGGGCAACTGCATATTATAGTATACTGTCGCCGCTTGATGAATGGATCAGTTGTGAAATCGGTGGAATAACGTGGACTTTTGCGTCGTGGGTATAAGCGCTATTGGCTTAACACGAACAAACAAATGAAATCAAAAAAGATCATTCTCACACTTGCAATCGTCCTCCTGGCCGTTGTGGGGACGCTGCTCTGGTTCCGGCCGAAGACGGTGATTCTGCCGGAAAACTGCCGATTGATGGTCGACACGGGCGAAGAGAGCTTGGCCGAAGGGATGTGGATAGAAGACCCGGAGCAGAAGGCACAGCTGTTGGAGCTGCTGTCTGCGTTCCGCATCCGCCGGTACCTGTCGCAGCCGGCAACGGATTTTCCGCCGGGGCTGGCGCTGAAGTTTGGAGACTTTGCAAGAATCGAGGTCTATCTGCCGGACACGGACCAGCTGACCGCGTATTATACCGTGTCTCTGATCCAGCCGTCCATGGGAATCTTCACCGATATTTCCACCCAAAAGCGCTGGAAGCTGACGGGCCGCGATGAGATCGCGGCGGTCGCCGCGTATATCACACAGCTGACCGGGCAGGCCCCGTCCTGAAGAAAGGAGAACAGGCCTATGAAACGTCTTGCTGCGCTTTTTCTGGCCGTGTGGCTGCTGCTTCTGATGGGCTGCGCAGCTTCGCGGCAGCTGGAGCAGGTATGTGGGGCGGAGAACTGGTCGTCCGTCCAGCTGGTTGAGCGATATGACCGGGCCGGAGAGGAGGCCATGCCGCTTTCCCCGGATGCGGTCAGTCTGGAGGCGCTTCGGGCGCTGCTGCACGAAGCGTACGCAAAGCCCGCCTATGCGTCCGCACAGCTTCCCGTGCCGTGCATCCAGCTCTTCCTGTCCTGTGAGGACGGAACGCTCTGCACACTTGCCGTCGGAGCAAACGGGCGTGTCGTCCTGACCGCGCATTCCGAGGGCAGCGAAACCGCGTCTTACTGGAATACAGGCTCTTCGGCGCTGTATGACGCGCTTCTGGCGATGATAAATTGAAAAAAACCGGCGCGCTTTGGATGGTTTGTGCATCCAAAGCGCGCCGGTTGTCTGCATTGACAGCACGTCCCCGATGTGATATGATATTTTAGAAATTTTGTTCGTATTCAAGGAGGGACGCGCATGGAGCTGCTGGAGGGACTGAATGCGGCGCAGCGGGAGGCTGTTTTGTCGACTGAGGGCTTTGTGCGCGTGATCGCGGGCGCAGGCTCCGGCAAGACGCGGGCGCTGACGCGGCGGTTTGCGTATCTGGTGACGGAGCTGGGCATTCTGCCGGGAAATCTGCTGTGTGTGACGTTCACAAACAAGGCCGCGAACGAAATGCGCCAGCGCATCCACAACCTGACCGGAGACGAGGATACTGGTTACATCAACACCTTCCACGGCTTCTGCGTCTCCATTTTGCAGGAGGACAGCCACGCCGTCGGCTATCCCAAAAGCTTCCTTGTGCTCGACAACAGCGATATCGACGCGATGCTCCAGATCATTTATGAGGAGCGCGGGCTGACGCTGCGCGACATGACGTTCTCCCACGCGCGGGACATGATCGAGATGCTGAAATTAAAGGAGCGGCCTGCGTATTACGAGGATATGCTCACGCTGCCGCTCGATACGCTGAAGGAAAAATACTGGCAGGCCGAAAGCGCAAAAGATATTATTTTTTACGGCTATCTCTATCAGGAAAAGAAGTGCTTCGCGCTGGATTATAACGACCTGATCGTCTTCTCGCTCCACATCTTCCGCACGCATGAGGATATCCGCCTCAAGTGGCAGAAGCGGCTGGAATACATCATGATCGACGAATTTCAGGACATTGACCCGCCGCAGTATGCGCTGATGCAGGTGCTGTGCGGGTATCACAAGAACCTGTTTATCGTCGGCGATCCCGACCAGACCATCTACACATGGCGCGGGGCCGACGTGCGGTACCTGCTGGACTTTGACAAGGTCTATCCCACGGCGAAGACCATCATGATGATGGAAAATTACCGCTCCACGCCGGAGATTCTGGCCGCCTGCAACAGTCTGATCGCGAAAAACGCGAACCGCATCAAAAAAGACCTTCTGCCCATGCTGCCGGGCGGCGCGCCGGTTCTGTGCCACCACGCGGCCAACAGCGAACAGGAAGCCCGTTGGATCGCCGCGCAGATCAAAACGCTCCACGAGGCCGGGACACCCTACCGCGATATGGCGATTTTGTACCGTGCACATTATATCACGCGCGGCGTGGAGGAAATTCTGCTGAAGGAAAAAATTCCGTACACGATCTACAGCGGCGTGCAGTTCTTCGCCCGCGCGGAGATCAAGGACGCGCTGAGCTATCTGCGCATGATCGCCTGCCGGGACGATCTGTCGTTCCTGCGCATTGCGAACGTGCCGAAGCGCAACCTCGGCGAACGCCGCATGGCGTTTTTGAAGGACTACGCTGCGCAGAACGGCTGTTCGCTCTATGACGCGCTGCGCCGGAATCTGGACAGCGAGCTGCTGCGCGGGACGAAGGGCGGGAAATTCGTCTCGCTCATCGAGTCGTTCACCGGCATTTATGAGCAGATGCCCGTTTCCGAGCTGCTGGCCGCCGTTCTGAACGAGAGCGGCTACGAGGCCATGCTCCGCACGGAGGGCAGCCAGATGCGGCTGGACAATCTGGCCGAGCTGAAGCAGTCGGTCTATGCCTACGAGACGACCTGCGGCGAGGAATGCACGCTGGAGCATTATCTGGCGCACGTCGCGCTGTTCACAAACGCCGATCTCGACGATCCGCGCGATCAGGTGCGGCTCATGACCGTCCACAGCGCGAAGGGACTGGAATTCCCGCACGTGTTCCTGTGCGCGATGAACGAGGGCATTTTCCCGTCGAAAAAGACGCGGACGCTGCCCGGCATGGAGGAGGAACGACGGCTGTGCTTCGTCGCCATGACGCGTGCACAGAAAGCGCTCTACCTGTCCGAGGCCGAGGGGCGCAATCTGGACGGCAGCCCGCGCTATCCGTCGCGCTTCCTGCTGGATATCGACGATTCGCTTTTGACCTTTACGCACACCCCGCGCGAGGATCTCATCCGGCAGGCGCGGGAATACATCGGCTTTTCCACCAGACTTCTGGACGAAAGCAGCCTGCCGCAGGGCTTCGCCCCCGGCACGCGGGTCCGTCACGCCGTCTTCGGGCCGGGCACGGTTCTGGAGCTTGACCCCGCGCAGAGGGCGCAGCTGGTGCAGTTCGATTCCATGCCCACTCCGCGCCTGCTCTCTCTGCGCACAAAGCTGGAACGGATCTGAGCCGTCCGGGCGCGGGTGGTTCCGCGCGGTTACTCTGTGAACGTGTACCGGATCATGACGCCCTTGCCGTCGCCCGTGGTGATGACGGTGTCGCCGGAGGCGTTTTTGCCGGAATCCAGAACGGGATAACGCCCCTGCGCCGCAACATACGCCTCGGGGCTGGCGGCCTCGATCTGCTTGAATTCCCGTGCCGCGTGCGCTTCGCCGCCGCAGGGATTGATCGTCTCGATCAGAACTTCGTATTCGTGCATAAACCTTTGCACCCCTTTCTCGTTTCTGTCTTCAGTATACCACAGGCGGTGAAAAGTATGCAAGAATAGAAAATTATGGTTTTCTGGATATCTTACCACTGCATCGCGGCGGTAAAAATCGCGCTGAGGGCGCGCGTGATCTCCGGCAGCTGCGAGGTGGGCAGCGGGTTTTCGCCAAGACCGGCCTCGATCGTGAACGCGGGCCGCTTGAATACCTGCAAAAACCAGTCCTTGAAGCCCGCATTGGCCGATTCCGGCGGCACAGGCTCGACCGGGTAGCCGGAGGCGTCCGAAAACGCCTGCGCCAGCGCGTGAGCGCCCGGCGGAGCTGTTTCGTCCGGGCCGGGATAGATCACGGAGCCCTGCGTGTGCAGCGCCAGCATCAGCTCCGGATGGATGCAGCGCGTAAAGGCGGCGAGCGCCGCCGTCTCCGGCTGATCCAGCGGAGAAAAGCCCGCAAAGTCTCTCGGCGCGGGGGTGGACACGCCCTGCGCCTTTTTGATGCGCCGCGCCGCTTCCCACCGGGCGGGATAGTTGAGGTTCAGATCGACCCCACGCAGATTCGCCTTCCAGCCGGACGGGAACGGGATATCGGGGTACTGCGCGGCAATGTCTGCCGCCGCCCGGTATTCCGGGCTTCCGGGCGCGCAGACGCCTGCGGCCAGATCCGCCCCGTCCGGGTTGACCAGCGGGACGAGATAGACCATTGCGTTATGATACAGCTCCCGCGCTTCTGCGCCGCAGACCGCTTCGCCGTCCAGCAGCGCATTGCAGAACGTGAACAGCCACTGCCAGACGGCGTCCGACGTGATCGTCTCGTTTGCGTGGTGCCCGGCGGTGATGAGCAGCTTGCGGCTGCCGGAGCCGAACTGCAGCGCGTACACGCTGCGGCCGAAGGCCGTGCGCGTGAGCGTTTTGACGTAGACAAAAGGAAATTGCCGGCGCAGGCGCAGGAGATACGCCTCCTGCCGGCAAGAGGTCATGGAAACAGGATCGGAAATCAGGTTCTGCATGGACAAAACACCCTCCAGCATATATCTATGCCGGAGGGTGCTTCTGTATGCCAAAATTTTAATTCTGCTCGAAGAAAACCTTCATGCCCTTGTAGGTCATGTAGCAGTCGAGCTTTGCGACCGTCTCATACGGCGCGTGCATGGAAAGCACGGGGACGCCCGCGTCGAGCGTGTCGATGTTGCGCTTGGCCATGTACTTTGCGACCGTTCCGCCGCCGCCTGCGTCGGTCTTGCCAAGCTCGGCCATCTGCCACATGACGCCGTTGCCGTTGAACAGCCTGCGGATGCGGCCCACGACCTCGGCAGACGCGTCGGACGCGCCGCCCTTGCCGCCGGAGCCGGTGTACTTGCACAGGCCCACGCCGTAGTTGACATAGGCCGCGTTGCGGCGCTCATAGACCTCGGAGAAGTTGGGGTCGTAAGCGGCGGTGACGTCGGCGGAGATGCAGAAAGAATTCGCAAAGCAGTCGGTCAGCTCGACGGACTGCATTCCGCAGAGCGTCTTCATGAAGTGCTCAAACGCCTCGGACTGCATACCGGACACGCCCTCGGAGCCAATCTCTTCCTTGTCGGCGAAGATGCACACGGCGGTCTTCTCCGGCACGTCCAGCTGCAAAATCGCGGCCAGCTCCGCATACGCGCAGACGCGGTCGTCATGGCCGTAGGCACCGATGAGGCTGCGGTCAAAGCCGAGGTCGCGGGCGTTTGCCGCCGGGACGGCCTCCAGCTCGGCGGAGATAAAATCCTCCTCCACAATGCCGTATTTCTCATGCAGGATGCGCATGATGGCAAGCTTCACGCGGTCGGAGCCGTCGTCGTCCGGCTCGGGCCAGCTGCCGATAAGGATGTTGAGGGATTCGGACGGAATGGCCTCGTTCAGCGGCTTTTTGCCCTGTTCGCGGCCCAGATGGGGCAGCAGGTCGTTGATGACGAACTGCGGGTCTTCGGGGTCCGCGCCGATCTTGACATAGATTTCGCTTCCGTCCGCGCGGACGATCTTGCCGTGCAGCTCCAGCGGGACGGTGACCCACTGGTATTTGCGGATGCCGCCGTAGTGGTGCGTCTTGATGTAGGCAAGCTCCGCATCCTCATAGAGGGGGTTGGGCTTGAAGTCCAGACGCGGCGCGTCGGTATGGGCCGCGCCGATGTTTGCGCCTTCGGAAAGCGGCTTTTTTCCGATCACGGCCAGCAGGATGGACTTGCCGCGGTTGACGGAGTAGACCTTGTCGCCCGCCTTGAGGGCCATACCGGCGGTCAGCTCGCGGAAGCCCGCCTTTTCGGCCAGCTCCACGGCGGACACGACGCATTCGCGCTCGGTCTTTGAGCGGTCGAGGAACGCCTTATAGTCCTCGCAGTAGGTCAGCATCGCGGCCTCGTCCTCTTTGGTAAGGCGGTCGCGGCCATGCCTGGGCTGATAAAGCAGCGCCTCTCGTTCCTGTTTTGTCATGGGGAAAGCTCCTTTCAGAATATTTGTTAGATATTGGTCAGCCGTGCGCGCGAATTGCTCACGCGTTCCGGCGTTCTGGAGAATGGTGCCGCAGTGCGATTCATAAAAGCTGTCCGGATTCTGCGCGTCCACGCGAAGCGCGGCGTATTCCTGCGTCAGACCGTCGCGCGCCATGATGCGCGCGATGCGCGTCTCGCGCCCGGCCAGTACGCCCACCGTCGTATCGCAGAGCGCGGCCAGCCCGGATTCAAACAGGTTGATCGCGTCAATGGCGAACAGCCGCCGCCCGGCAGCCCGTTCGCGCACGAGCCTTGCGCGGACTGCATTCCCGACGTGGAAAAAGACGATCTCATTGAGCTGCGCCATGCGCGCCTTATCGCCGAAGACCAGCTGCCCCAGCGCCTTGCGCCGCAGGCCCCCGTCTGCGCCGAACGCGTCCGGAAAGGCTGTTTGCAGCTCCTGCCGCAGCGCCGCGCCCTCTTTGGAGGCAAGCAGCGCGTAATACAGCGCGTCGCAGTCGACGATATGCCCGCCGCGCCGTTCGATCTGCTGCAAAAGCGTCGTCTTGCCGCAGCCGGTCGGGCCGGTGATGCCGATGACAAGCATGCTCATACCTCGATCACGTGGAAGCCCGCCGCCTTTTTCAGCCGGTTCGCGACGGCGAGGCCGAGCCCCGCCGTGTCGGGGCACTGGGCGTAAATTTCCGTGACGGCCTCATGGTCAAATTCACGCAGCGCGTCAAATACGCGCCGGGCCTGCTCAGCCTTGTCCGCTGCCGGACCGAGGTCGTGAATGCTGCGGCCGGGGAAGAGGTCTTTGAACTCCGTAAAGCAGATCACACCTGCCCCCTCCGGCAGATGGGTCTGTATGTACCGTGCGGAGGCGGCCGGATCGCCGGTCACGACCGTGACGGGGGCCTTGGGGGCATAATGGCGGTATTTCATGCCGGGGGCCTTGGGGCGTTCGCCGTCCTTCAGGAGCGAGACGACGGCCTTGTCCACGTCCACATGGCCGAGAACCGCCTCCAGCGCCTCAAGCGGCAGTCCGCCCGGGCGAAGAAGCCGCGGCGGCGTACAGGTCAGGTCGATGATCGTCGATTCCACGCCGACCGCGCATGGCCCGCCATCGAACATCCCCTCGATCCTGCCGTCCATGTCCTCGATCATGTCCGCGATGCACGTCGGGCTGGGACGGCCCGAGGTATTGCCGGACGGGGCCGCGATGGGCACGTCCGCTGCGGCGATGACTGCGCGGGTAATGGGGTGGTTCGGGCAGCGGACGCCGACTGTCTCCAATCCGCCCGTCGTGCGCAGCGGCACGATGGGCTTCCGGGGCAAAATCATCGTGAGCGGCCCCGGCCAGAATTTTTCTGCCAGCGCGTAAGCCTCCGGCGGGACGTTTTCGCAGTACCGTTCCAGCCACGAGCTGTCGGGTACGTGGATGATCAGCGGGTTATCCTGCGGACGGCCCTTGGCCAGAAAAATGCGCAGCACCGCGTCCTCATTCAGCGCGTCCGCGCCGAGGCCGTAGACTGTCTCCGTCGGGATCGCCAGCAGCCCGCCGTCCCGGATGATCTTCGCAGCGGCCTCAATATTCTCTTTTGTGGGGTCACGAAAATAGACTGTTTTCACGTGTGGTTCCTTCTTGATGGTTAAGATGTTTTGCGGGGTTGTGGGCTGGGGGTGTCTCCGACGGCCCATTCTTTTCCGTCTTGCCGGAAAAGAATGGGGAGAAAAGGGGCGCTGGTTACGGTTTGGTGCGTACTGCGGGTACGGTTTAGGCAAGTCCTTATTTTTGGGTATTACGAACACACGGACTCACCCTACGTGCGATTTGGTACGCGCCGCCTGTTACGATACACCAAATTTGATAGTAGTTGCCTTTGAATGATTGCGGTAAAAACGCCTTGCATTCGAAATTTGCGGGGCAGCACGAATTTGCCGGAGTCATGTAGGGGCCGATGCCCACATCGGCCCGCTGGGCAGCCACGGATTCGCCGTAGATTCCCGTAAAAACCGGTGCGGTCTGCGGGCGGACAGAGTCGTCCGCCCCTACAGGAGAGAGCAAGAGTCGTTGTAGGGGCCGACGACTCTGTCGGCCCAATGAGAAGTTACGAATTTTCCGAGAATTACCGTAAAAACGCTTCACCCCTGCGCAGACACATCGTCCGGGTCGGGGAAATAGGTCGCCATACGTGGGTTGTTTTCGATGGTGTCCGGGTCGATGCCCTTTACGGCGCACCATTTGAAAAACGCCTTGCTGAGAAACGCGTTCAGGTTCTGCATGGCGCTGTAGAGGTTGATCTCCTCATCGCCGACAAAGAGAATTGTATTGACGCCGCTGCGTGTGAGCAGGCTCCTCTGGCCCCTGATCTGGCTGTAGCGGAATTCCTTTTTGCCGCGGCCCCACGCCTTATAGAGAAAGCCCTCGTCGTCATAGTAGATGACGACGGAAAAATATGTACACAGCAAAATCACGCCGAAGATGATCGCCACAATGCTGCCGATGAGAAACAGCGTATCCGGCGTTCCGGCCAGATTTTTGATCAGCACTGCGACGCCCGCGAAGGTCAGGATCACACCGGCCACCGCGCTTTTCCTCGGCGGGCGGACGACCTGCTTGCTTTTTTCGAGTTTGGATTTCGGAAAAATCACTTTGAACAGCGTATCGATCAGAAAGCAGATGAGAAACACGACCGCACAGACGATCAGGACAAAGATGTATTTGTTCACACTTTTTCCTCCTCGACCGGCGCGGAAATGACATACTGCACCGGGATATCAAACGCGTCCGTGTCCAGATGGGAAAACATCTGGAACCCGTAACACAGCGCCAGCGTCACGTGCTTCGGGTGGGCGGCGAGATATTTGTCGTAAAAGCCCCCGCCGTAGCCGCAGCGGTGGCCCTCCGGGTCAAAGGCGAGGCCCGGCATGAGCACAAGCGCCGTCTCGTCGTCTGCCTCCGGCCCGTCCGCGACCGGCTCCGGGATATTGTATGCGCCCGGCGCGACGGCAGACAGATCGTCCAGCCATAAGAACTTCATTTCATCGCCAAACACCTTCGGCACGGCTACGCGCTTGCCGTCCTGCTGCGCCCGGCGCAGAATGGCCGCCGTGCGCACCTCCTGATTGTAAGACAGATAGCCGTACAGGCTCCTCGCGGCCTGATAGGCCGGGTGCCGGAACAGCTGCTGGGCCAGACGGGCGCTGGCCGCTTCCACCTGCGCGGGGGTCATGGCGCGTTTTTTCGCGCGGACGAATGCGCGGAGGTCCTTTTTCTCCATAAGTACGCCTCCCGGGGATGCCTGCCGCACGGCAGGCATTTTTTCTATTTTACCCCGGAATCCGGTCCGCGTCAACCGTCCAGCGGCGGAAAGCCGGTATAGACCTCGCCGGGCAGAAGCGCCGTGCCGCGCAGCGCGGCCAGCTCCGAGACGGTGCAGAACGTGTATCCCTGCGCCTGCAGCCGGTCGACGGCCTGCAGGGCGCACGTGACCGAATGCGCGGACAGGTCGTGCATGAGGATGATCCTGCCGTCGTGCGCCTCGGACAGAACCGTCGGCAGAACACCGTCCCACGCGGCCTCGTTCCAGTCGCACGGGTCGACCGACCACAAAACGACCGACAGCCCCGCGTCCTTTGCCGCTCTTAAAAGCGTGTCGCCGTAAAGCCCGCCGGGCGGGCGGAACAGCCGCGCCCGCACGCCGCAGGCGTCCTCCACGGCCTTTGCACAGCCGGTCAGATCGCGCAGCGCCGTTCCATAGTCCATCTTCTGCATATAATCGTGGTTGCTGCTGTGCAGGCCGATCTCGTGACCGGCTGCGGCGATGTGTGAAAGCGTATCCGGAAATTCCGCAATGCGGTAGCCGCAGACAAAAAACGTCGCGTGCACCTGCCGCTCGGCCAGACCCTCCAGAAGCCGCTCGGTCAGCTCACCGGACGGCCCGTCGTCAAATGTCAGCGCGAGATAGCACTTCGGCTCCTCCGCAGCCCGCAGCGGCTGCGCAAGCAGCGCCAGCACCGCAAGCAGGCAGAACAATTTCTTCATGGCGCGCTCCTTTCAAAAATCTTCTGTTAGTATGCGCAAAAGCCGTTCAGATATTTGACGCTGCGGGCAAAATAGAGTATGATATTCATAACAAAGATTTTGTGAGGAAGCCTATGCTGGAAAAACTGAAGCTGGTCGAGGCGCGCTATCTCGAAATGGCGGAGCGCGCCGCGCAGCCGGATTTTTATAACGACCCGAAGGCCGCATCGCAGCTGTTAAAGGAGCAGCGGCAGCTCGAACCCATCATCACGGCCTACCGCAGCTATATGAAAACGACGCAGGAGCAGGACGACCTGCGCGCCATGCTCTCCGAGGGGCTCGACCCTGAAATGAAAGCGCTGTGCCAGGAGGAATTCTCCGCAAACAAGAAAAAGCTGGAGGAATTGGAGCAGGAGCTGAAAATTCTCCTGCTGCCGCGCGACCCGAACGACGACAAGAGCGTCATCATGGAGATCCGCGGCGGCGTCGGCGGCGAGGAAAGCGCGCTGTTCGCCCACAGCCTGTACCGGATGTACACGATGTACGCCGAGTCCAAGCGCTGGACGGTCACGCTGTTAAACTACAACGAAACCGAGCTTGGCGGCGTGAAGGAGGCCGATTTTGAAATTCAGGGCGCGGGCGCGTACTCGAGGCTCAAATTTGAATCCGGCGTCCACCGTGTCCAGCGCGTCCCGGAGACAGAGTCCGGCGGGCGCGTCCACACGTCGACCGCGACGGTCGCGGTGCTGCCGGAAATGGAGCAGGCCGAGGTCGATATCCGGCCCGAGGATATCGAAATGCAGGTCTACCGTTCGTCCGGCGCAGGCGGGCAGCATATCAACAAGACCAGCTCCGCCGTGCGTCTCATCCACAAGCCGTCCGGCATCGTCGTGGCCTGTCAGGAGGAGCGCAGCCAGGTGCAGAACCGGGAAAAGTGTATGCAGATGCTGGCCTCCAAGCTCTATCAGATCGAGCAGGAGCGCATCGAATCTGCCGTCACGTCCGAGCGCCGCAGCCAGGTCGGCACCGGTATGCGCAATGAGCGCATCCGCACCTACAATTTCCCACAGGGCCGCGTCACCGACCACCGCATCGGCCTGACGCTCTATAAAATTGACTCCATCATGGACGGCGCTTTGGACGAGCTCATCGACGCCCTCGTCACCGCAGATCAGGCCGAAAAGCTGCAAAGCAGCGGAGAAGCGTAACCGATTTATTTGAACTTGGGAGGAATGGCTATGGTATTCTGGTGTATGATGCTGCTGTTTACACTGATGATCCCGGCCGTGATGATCGGCTTCGGGCGGAGCTTTTTCAAAAGGCCGCCCAGGGATATCAACGCGACGTTCGGCTACCGGACGACGATGTCCATGAAAAATCAGGAAACATGGCAGCTTGCTCACCGTGTCTGCGGGCGGTACTGGTTCATCTGCGGACTGATCCTGCTGCCGCTGTCCGTGCTCCCGATGCTGTTCGTGATAAACCGCGGCACGGAAACGATCGGCATGACTGGCGTGATCATTGTGTTTGTCCAGATCGTTCCGATGATCTGCGTGATCATCCCGACCGAGCACGCCCTGCGGAAGAATTTTGATAAAAACGGGAACCGAATTACCGGCTGAAGCGCCTGCAGTTCTTCCAAATCTTTCCCGCGAAGCTTGAGACAGCCCCTTTTTACGGTGCTTCCGCCTCAGAAAGCATTCACTGCCCGTCCAGCAGATCCAGCAGATCGTCCAGCTCGTCCTCAAGCGCTTCGTGGCGTTCGCCCCAGCGCGCATAGGCCTTGCTCATCATATCCTCCGGCTCGCGGGCATCCAGCTCCGCGAGCTTTTCGCGCAGCTCCTGCGCAAGCGCCAGAAGCGCTTCACGGGAAAGGGCCTCCAGTTCCGGTTCCTCCGCGTCTGCGGGAAAGGGAATGATCTGTGCCATATGCGTCATCCTTTCAGATTGCTCAATTCGTTGATGATCGCTTCCGCCGTCAGCATTCCGTCCAGCGCGGCGGAGGTGATGCCGCCGGCGTAGCCCGCGCCCTCTCCGCAGGGATACAGGCCGCGCAGACTTGACTGCCGCGTCTCATCGCGCAGGATGCGCACGGGGGACGAGCTGCGCGTCTCCGGCGCGGTCAGGACGGCGTCGGGCCGGGCGAAGCCGTGCAGGCGCTTGTCCAACTCCGGCAGCGCCTGTTCGAGCACGGAAGTGATGCGCTCCGGCAGGACCTCGTGCAGCTCGCAGAGCGTCACGCCGGGCCGGTAGGCCGGATGGACGGCGCCCAGCGCCTGCGAGGGCTGCTTTTTCAGGAAATCGCCGACAAGCTGCGCAGGCGCGCGGTAATTGCTTCCGCCCGCGCGGAAGGCCGCCTGTTCGATCTGCCGCTGCCAGTACATCCCGCCGAGCGGGGAGCTGTCCGGGAAATCGGCAGGGTTCAGTGTGACGAGCAGGGCCGCATTCGCGTTTTCGCCGTCACGCGCATGGTCGGACATCCCGTTCGTCACGACGCCGCCCGGCTCCGACGCGGCTGCAACCACGTACCCGCCGGGGCACATACAGAAGGTATAGGCCGAGCCGCCGCTTGGCAGCTGCACGTTCAGCTTGTAATCCGCCGTGCCAAGCCCCGGCGCGTCTGCAAACGGGCCATACTGGTTCTCGTTGATCTGCCGCTGCGGGTGCTCGATGCGCACGCCCATGGAAAACGGCTTCGGCTCCATCGGTACCCCGGCGCTGTGCAGCGCCTCAAACGTATCGCGGGCGCTGTGCCCGATGGCAAGCAGGACGCGGGAGGCCGGAAGCACCGTCTCGCTGTCTGCGCTCTGTACGCGGACGGCTGTGATGCGGCCGTTTTCGGCTTCGATGCCGGTCAGCCGTGTGCCGAAGCGGATCTCGCCGCCGTAGTGCAGGATTTTCTCCCGCAGGTTCTGCACGACCGTGACCAGCTCGTCCGTGCCGATGTGGGGCTTTGCGTCGTACAGAATATCCGCGCTGGCTCCGGCCTCGGCGAACTGCTCCAGAATCCAGCCGATGCGCTCGTTCTTGACGCCGGTATTCAGCTTTCCGTCTGAAAACGTGCCCGCGCCGCCCTCGCCGAACTGCACGTTGCACTCCGGGTCAAGCTCCCCGGTCTGCCAGAAGCGCGACACGGCCTCGTGCCGCGTTTTCGCGTCCTGCCCGCGTTCGAGCACGAGCGGGCGAAGCCCCGCCATGCTCAGGACCAGCGCGGCGAACATCCCCGCCGGGCCGAAGCCCACGATGATGGGCTGACTGTCCGGCAGCGCCTGCGGCTGCGGGACGCTGTAAAGCGTGTCGCGCGCAATGGACGCCTTCGGACTGTGGGCCATTTTGAGGATTTTATCCTCCCGGCCCTTTACGGCCACATCGACGGTATAAATGATGCGCACGTCGTTCTTTTTGCGTGCGTCAACGGATTTTTTCTTCAGGTCCAGCTGCTTGATCTCGTTCGGAGAAATGCGCAGCTGCCGCGCAGCGGCCTGCACGAGCCGGGCCATGTCGCCGTCCGGCGGCAAAGAGAGATCACGGATGCGGATCATCGGGGGGACCTCCATGTGTGGGAATTTTCATTATCATATCACAGAACCGGCAAAAACGGAAACCAAAAAACTGCCGCGCCCGATTTTACAAAATGTTCACGCAAACGCAGGGAGCGGCAGTATAATATTCATTATATTGTATCAGAAGGGAGCGCGCTTCTCCTATGGCAAAAACGATCCTGATCGTCGAAGACGATCCGAATATCTCCGAGCTTGTGCAGATGTATCTCGAAAAGGAGGGCTACAACACCCGCATCGCCTCCGACGGCGGACAGGGACTTGATCTGTTCCGGCAGCTCCGGCCCGATCTGGTGCTGCTCGATATCATGCTGCCCGTGATGGACGGCTGGAGCGTTCTGCGCACCATCCGGCAGGACAGCAAGACTCCCGTCATCATGCTTACGGCCAAGGGCGAGACGAACGACAAGGTGCAGGGCCTGAAGCAGGGAGCGGACGACTATCTCACCAAGCCCTTCGAAATGAAGGAGCTGCTGGCAAGAGTCGAGGCCGTTCTGCGCCGCGCGGGCGGCGAGGACGACAAGACCAAGCCCCGCCGTCTGGTCTTCGACAAGCTCATTATCGACCTTGACTCGTTTGAGCTCATCGTCGACGGCAAGCGCATCGAGACGCCGCCCAAGGAAATGGAGCTTCTGTTCCATCTCGCGTCCAGCCCGAACCGCGTCTTCACGCGCAACCAGCTGCTCGACGAGGTCTGGGGCTTTGATTATTTCGGCGACAGCCGTACCGTCGACGTCCATGTCAAGCGCCTGCGCGAAAAGCTCGAGGGCGTGTCGGACAAGTGGAGCCTCAAGACCGTCTGGGGCGTCGGGTATAAATTCGAGGTCCTGTAACCATGAAAACAACGTTCAGCCGGCAGTTTGCCCTCATTGCGGCGCTGCTGCTGGTCTGTATGATCTTTACGGGCGTTTCGTTCCGGTTTCTGATGCTGGGGTATCTGAAAACCGACAAAAAAGAGACGCTCAGCGCCGACGCTGCCGCCGTCGCCTCGCTGGCCGAGGCGTATGACTCGACGGGTGAGCTGGAGGAAAACTGGGACTTCCGGCTGAGTCTGTCCCTGTTTTCCGACGTCGGCGAGGCCGAGGCGCTGGTCTGCGATGAAAATGGCTTCGTCGTCCTGTGCTCCTGCGACGAGTTTAACTGTGAACATATCGGCCAGCAGGTCGATGCGAATCTCATCACCGAAATTGACGCCAGCGGCGAAACGTTCCGCGTCGGGACGCTGGCCGGCATCCACGACGGACGGCGATACATCGCGGGCAGGCCCATTGTCGCCAATGATACGGACGAGACGATCGGCTATGTCATCATCTCCTCCGACATGACGCAGATCACGGATTTCATGCAGCGCAGTTCGTCCCTGTTTTTCTATGTGGCGATCATCGTGCTGGTGCTGGCGCTGGCCGCGGCGACGTTTTTGTCGCACCAGCAGGCGCAGCCGCTGGCAAAGGTCGCGGACGCGGCCCGGCGCTTTGGCCGTGGCGAGCTGGATACCCGCGTGACGGTCCCCGAAAGCTGCGGCGAGGAGGTCGTCGATCTGGCGAACGCCTTCAACACCATGGCGGATTCTCTGGAAAAATCCGAGCAGCGCAGACAGGAATTCATCGCAAACGTCTCGCACGAGCTGAAAACCCCCATGACCACCATCGGCGGCTACATCGACGGGATGCTCGACGGGACCATCCCGCCGGAAAAGCAGCAGCATTACATGCAGATCGTTTCCGGCGAGGTGCGCAGGCTCTCGCGGCTGGTGCGCAATATGCTCGACATCGCGAAGCTGCAGGCCATGGGCGTGGAGGAGAGCCGGAAAACGCGCTTCGATCTCGGCGAGGAGCTGAGCGACGTGCTCATCACCTTCGAGCAGAAGATCTATAACAAGCATCTCGACGTGCGCGTCGATCTGCCGGACAAGCCCGTCTGGACGCGGGCCGAGCGCGACAGCATCACGCAGGTCATCTATAATCTGATCGACAACGCCATCAAATTCTGCCCCGACGGCGGCAGGCTTGCCCTGCGGGTGCAGGTCGACGGCGGCAAGGCCCGCGTGAGCGTCGAAAACACCGGCCCGACCATCGACAAGGCCGAGCTGCCGCTGCTGTTCGACCGCTTCCACAAGGCCGACAAATCCCGTTCGGCTGACCGCGAGGGCTGGGGCCTCGGCCTCTACATCGCGAAGACCATCGTTGGCGCGCACGGCGGCGATATCTGGGCCACGAGCGAAAACGGCGTGACGCAGTTCAACTTCACGCTGCCCACAGTCCGCTGACGGACTGCACGGAAGATTTACAGATCGTTCAATGTCTGTTCAAATCCGCGGGATATACTAAGTGCATAACCAAGCAAGAGGGTGTCTGATATGAGCTTTGACAACAACAGCTTCTATGACGACAATTCCACAAAGAACTGGCAGCCGCAGCCGACGCCGATGGAGGATCGCAGGCGCAGGCACACCGGAAAATGGATCACGGCGATCGTGATCCTGGGTCTGCTGGCGCTGGCCGTGACCGGCACGGTGCATCTGGTGCGCGATGTCGGCGTGACGCTCAACCGGTCGGATACCGGCTTTCTTCTGACCGTCGGCACGCAGCCGGCGCAGACCGCTCCAACCGAGCAGACGCAGACAGCAAAGGAAACGGAACCGTCCGTTCAGGCCGAAGCGCCTGCGCAGACGCAGCAGGCCGCCGAGGAGCTGCCGCAGCTGACGATCACGCAGTCGCCCGCAGGCGTCCCGACCGTCGCCTCCGATGAAGACGGCGCGCTGAGCCTGCAGGAGATCTACCGCCGGTGCATCGGAAGCGTCGTCTCCATCGTGACCGTCACGCCGTCCGGCAAGGCCAGCGGGACCGGCATTATCATGTCGGAGGACGGATATGTCATCACGAACCATCATGTGATCGAAAGCGCGCAGGCCGTGAGCGTCCTGACGGCGGACAGCCGGGAATATACCGCGTCGATCATCGGCAGCGACGAGACGAGCGATCTTGCCGTTCTGAAGATCGAGGCCGAAGGGCTGCAGGCCGCTGAGTTCGGCGATTCGTCCGTTCTGCAGGTCGGCGACAGCGTCGCCGCCATCGGCGATCCGCTCGGAACGGCGCTGCGCGGCACCATGACCGACGGCATCGTCTCCGCGATCAACCGCGATCTGACCGTCAACGATCGCACCATGAGCCTGATCCAGACGAATGCCGCGCTCAACAACGGCAACTCCGGCGGGCCGCTCATCAACTGCTACGGGCAGGTCATCGGCATCAACACGATGAAGATGAGCAACTTCTATTCCTCGTCCACGACCGTCGAGGGCATCGGGTTTGCCATCCCGATCGACACGGCCAAGCCCATCATCGACGAGCTGATCGAAAAGGGCTATGTCTCCGGCCGTCCGGCCATCGGCATCGACGGCGAGACGCTCCCCGCGACGTACCGCATCTATTACCGTCTGCCGCAGGGCATCTATGTGACGCGCGTTTACCGCAACAGCGACGCTGCCGCCAAGGGCATTTCCGAGGGCGACATCATCACCGCCATCAACGGCGTCTCCGTCACGACGATGGAGCAGCTCAACCGCGTCAAGAACCAGTTCACCGCCGGCCAGACCATCACGCTGACCATCTACCACGGCGGCGTTTCCTCCGACGTGGAGATCATTCTCATGGACCGCGCAAACGCATAATAGCGCAAAATACGCCCACGGCGCTCCCAGCGCCGTGGGCGTTACACTCTGTCGAAGAAGCATTATTTTCCTATTTTGCACAGGATTTCTGAGACAGGTGTAGGGGCGGACGACTCTGTCCGCCCGCAGGATGCTGTGTTTTCACGGGAATCTACGGCAAATTCGCAACATTTTTGGGCCGACAGGGTCGTCGGCCCCTACAGCTACGTGGAGAAATGCAATTCGGATTTGCCGAGGGGATTCCCCTTTTCGCTGCTGCCTGCTGCTCGGACTTCCGGGCGCAGCGCGGCGAAATCAAAGCCCATCAAATGTCGTGCCCGTCTGGCGGCGGGCTTCTTCGATGACGGCAGCGGTGAGGATGCTGTCGCGGTTGCGCTTTTCCGGCTGCGTGCCGGAGGCGATATAGCCCGCGAATTCGCGCAGCTCGTACATCATGTTGTTCGGCAGCTTTTCGCGGTATGGCAGCTCGACCGTCTCTCCGCTGCGGCGCACGAGCCAGATGCGGCGGATGTGGTTGATATCGTCGAGCAGGATCGAGCCGTCCTCGCCCATGAATGTGGTGGGCGCGGCCTGTTTGCAGACCTTTGACCAGATCGCCTCGCAGACAAAGCCGTCATAGCGCAGAAGCGCAATGCCGCCCGCCTCAAAGCCGCTTTCCAGATGATAGGCTTCCGCCGATACGTGCGCGGGTTCGCCGAACAGGGAGATAAGCGCGTGGATGGGATAGCAGCCCATGTCCAGGATCGCCGCGTTGCACAGCGCGGGGTCAAAGGCGTTGATATGCGGCTCTCCTGCGCGGACGCGGTCGTAGCGGGAGGAATACTGCGTGAACTCCGCTGTGACGCGGCGAAGCGTCCCGATCTCGGGCAGCGCGTCCCGGATGATGGGCAGCGCGTCGTCAAACACCAGCCGCATGGCCTCCAGATAGACCACGTGATTGGCGTTTGCCGTCTCGACGAGCGTCTCCGTCTGCTTTCTGGTCAGAACGCCCGGCTTTTCCAGCAGCACGTGCTTGCCGTGCCGCAGCAGGCACATGGCCTGGTCAAAGTGGCAGAGGTTCGGGCTTGCGATATACGCCGCGTCGAACGCGTCCGAGGCTGCAAATGCCTCCAGATCGGTGAACACCGCGTCCAGATGGTATTTTTCCGCGAATTCCCTGCCGGTTTCCTCGTTTCTGGAATAAATCGCCGCCGGGCGCAGCTCCGGCACCTGCTCCATCGCCGCCAGCATCCAGTCGACGACGAAATTCCGCCCGATGATTCCCACGCGAATGGCCATGCTGTATCCCTCCATAAATGCGCATCCGTCCGGCAAGCCGGGCGGATGCGATACTTTTATCGATCGAGCCTGCCGCCCTCATGCAGCAGCCGGTCCTTGATGTCCCACAGCTTCTGCGACAGATCGACGTAATAGGTGTGCGGGTTGTCAAAACGCTTGACCTCGTCCCAGAGTGTGTCGACCTGCTCGGCGCAGTATTTCTGAATGTCGTCCAGCTTCGGCAGCTTGTAGACCAGCTCGCCGTTTTTGAAGATCGGCACGAGCAGCTCCTTCGCCGTAAAGTTATAGACCCTCTTGCGCTTCCACGTCGCCTGCGGGTCGAAAATTTCCAGATCGCTGCTGTCATCGACCGTCTCGTCGTGGACGCACAGATAGTCCGCGATAGCCTTGCCGGTGTCGTTGCCGAAGAAACGGTAGACCTTTTTGAAGTGCGGGTTCGTGATCTTGCCCACGTTCTCGCTGATCTTGATCTTGGGGATGATAGTCCCGTTCTCGTCCTCGATGGCCGTCAGCTTGTACACGCCGCCGAACACGGCCTCGGATTTGGCCGTGATGAGCCGTTCGCCGACGCCGAACAGGTCGATCTGCGCGCCCTGGTTGAGGATGTCCTCGATAATATACTCGTCGAGCGAGTTCGAGCACGAAATTTTGCAGCTCTGCCAGCCTGCCTCGTCGAGCAGCTTCCGCGCCTTTTTCGTCAGATACGTCATGTCGCCGGAGTCGAGCCGGATGCCGCATTTTGTAAGTCCACGGGGCTTTAAGACCTCATTGAAGACGCGGATGGCGTTCGGGATGCCGGATTTGAGCGTATTGTACGTGTCGACCAGCAGCGTGGGGTTGTCGGGATAGGTTTCGCAGTAGGCTTTGAACGCCTCGTATTCCGACGGGAACATCTGTACCCACGAGTGGGCCATCGTGCCGCCGGCCGGAACGCCGTAGAGCTGGTCGGTCAGCGTGCAGGCCGTGCCCTTGCAGCCGCCGATGTAAGCGGCGCGCGCGCCGTCGACCGCCGCGTCGACGCCCTGCGCCCGGCGGGAGCCGAATTCCAGAACGGTGCGGCCCTTCGCGGCCCGCACGACGCGGTTGGCCTTCGTCGCGATGAGGCTCTGGTGGTTGAGCGTCAGCAGCAGAAACGTCTCGACGAGCTGCGCCTGAATGGCGGGCGCGCGGACGGTCATGATCGGCTCGCGCGGGAAGATCGGCGTGCCCTCCGGCACGGCCCAGATATCGCCCGTGAAGCGGAAGCCGCGCAGATATTGCAGGAAGCCCTCGTCGAACATATTCCGGCTGCGCAGATACGCAATATCGTCCTCGTCAAAATGAAGCTGCTGCACGTACTCGATCGCCTGCTCCAGACCCGCCGCGATGGCAAAGCCGCCGTTATCGGGCACGGAGCGGAAGAAAATATCAAAATACGTGATGCGGTCCTGCATACCCTGCACGAAATAGCCGTTGCCCATGGTGAGCTCGTAATAATCGCAGAGCATACTCAGATTGGCGTTTTTGTTGATATCCATGATCGTTTTCCCTCGTTTTTCTGCCGCATGGGTACATGGGCGGTTTATTCTGCAAGCGCCCGTGCGCGCTGCAGTTTGCTGAGCGGCTGCTCGGACAGATGATAGGTGTCCATAAGCGCCCGCGCGAACGCGGAAAGCGCTTCCTCGCTTCCCTGCTTTAATTCCAGCTCCAGCTCGCACAGAAGCGCCGTCCTGCCCCCGCCGGTCAGATCGCCGACGTCGCCGCAGATCATGCAGCGGGTGTTCTCCGACAGCCGCAGCTCCGCCGTGATGCGGGTGAAGCTTGCCCCGCAGATGGGCGCAAGCGCGTCCGGCTGCAGGGCGGCGATCTCCTGCGGCGCGCCGAGCGCGGCCAGCTTCGGCAGCGCCTCGTCGAGATACGCACTCTCGACCTCCCATTCGCCGCGCGTATGCCCCTCGCCGGGGGTCTTCATGGTGACGACGCTGCGGCCGTCCTCCGTGCGCAGGCGGAGCATCCAGCGCCGCTGCGCAAGAAAGCCGTCCTCCGTATCGTAATACGTTGTCCGCATCCGGATATAGGCATAGGGCGCGCACAGCTTTTCCATAACCATCCGGCTGCACAGAATGCAGTCGAGCAGCTGCAGATCGCCGACAGCCAGCTTGTATTCCGTCTCCTTACCCAAGTCAAGGCCCCCTCCGGGATTTTTTATTATTCTACGCTATTTTCCCCATAAACGCAAGAAGAAGGATGGCTTTTCTTTTTGCCGCCGTGCGCTGGAGCCGTTCCGGCGTTTCCCGCGCCATTTCCCGACGGGTTTCCGCCCGTTCCGGGTGGTACACTGCGCAAAGGAACAAAAGGAGGCGGCGCGATGGGAACAGCAGGAGCGGAGCAGCTGCGGCAGCGGCTGGCGCAGGGATTGGCGGCGCGTCCCGTGCTGCGCGAGGCGCTGCGCGCGCTCGGAGCGGGCGGCTTCAGCTTTGTGCTGGCGGGCGCGGGGCTTTTATCGGCGCACGTGCCGCTGGCGCTTGCGCCGATGTGCGTGCTGCCGTTCGGCCCGGCGGCTGTGTGCGCGTATCTCGGAGCCGTGGCGGGCTATGCCGTGTTCTGGGGCTTATCGGCTGCGCTGGAGCCGGTCGCGGCGGGCTTTCTGATGCTGGCGGGCAGCTGCCTGTTCCGCGATCTGCTGCCCGCGCAGAGGCGCGGCTTTGTCCCGGCGGCGGCGGGCGGGATCTACGCACTGCTGGGGCTGATTTTCGTTTTGCAGGCCGACGGCGGCATCCGGGCGGCGCTGCTGCTTGCGCTGCGGCTGACGCTGCTGGTCGTGAGCATCCGGGCGCTCTGCCCGGCGGAGGAGAATGCCAGGCTGCGGCCATACGCTGCGGCGGTGTGTCTGCTTGCGGGACTTGTGCGCGTGGAGCTGCCGTTCGGCGTTCCGCTGTCCGTGGTCGGCGCAGCGGCGGTGTGCCTGCTGGTGGAGGACGCGCAGGACGCGCTTCTGATTGGCGCGGCCTGCGGGCTGGTGCTCGATCTCGGGAGCCTTCCGTCTCCGCCGCAGACGGCCTGCTTCTGCCTGCCGCTTCTTGTCTGCCGGATGGCGGACCTTCGCCGGACGGCGCGGGCGGCGGCGTTTGCGGGACTGTATTTTCTGTGCGTGCTCGTCTGGGGCGGGGAACACGCGGGCTGGACGCTGGGCGTGCTGGCAGGCGCGGTTTTCTCGTGCCTGCTCCCCGGCTTTGCGCTGCCGGATGCGCGGCGCGACGCGCCTGCTGCTGCCAGCACGCTGGTGCAGACGGCGGATGTCCTGCAGCGGATGGAGACAAAGCTGTCTCTTTCCGGGCAGGAAGCCCAGACGGCCCCGGCGCTGATCTTTGACAGTGCGGCGGACGACGTCTGCCGCAGCTGCGTCAAGCACCAGCAGTGCTGGCAGGAGCGTGCGGACGATACCTGCCGTCTGCTTTCGGCCTGTGCCGGGACGATCCTGCGGCAGGGACAGGCGAACGAGGGCGACCTGCCCGCGGGCTTCTGCGCGGTCTGCATCCGGGAGGAGGCGTTTCGCGCGGCCATCAACCGGGCGCTGCGCGCCCAGCAGTCGCAGCTGCTGGCCCTCCGGCGCAGCGAGGAGGCGCGGGAAATTTCCCGCGCGCTGCTCGGTCAGCTTGCGCGCTTTTTACGCGCGGCGGGCCAGAAGCGCCCTGCCGGGGGCGTCCCGCGCTATCGGCTCTCGCTCGGCGTCCGGGCGGTCGGGCTGCGGGGCGATACGCTCTGCGGCGACTGCGGGACAAGCTTCCAGTGCGGCGTGACGCAGTATGTCCTGCTCTGCGACGGCATGGGCACCGGCTCCGGCGCGCAGTCCGACGCGCAGGAGGCGATCTCGGTCCTGCAATCGCTCTTAACGCTCGGCTTTGACGCGATGGACGCGGCGGCGATGCTGAACGAGCTGTATGTCCTGCGGGGCGACGGGTGCTTTTCCACGGTCGACCTGCTGGAGATGGACCTTTGCACGGGCGAGGGGGCGCTTTATAAATGGGGCGCGGCCCCGTCCTATCTCAAGAAGGGCGGAACAGTCAAAAAAATAGGGACAGCCTCGCCTCCGCCGGGGCTGGGTGTGGGAGAGGAACACCGGGCCGAGCGTGTGGGGCTGTCCTTACAGAGAGGAGAGCAGCTGGTGCTTACCACCGACGGCATACCAGAAGCCGCCTGCGAGCAGTATCTGCGCGCGTGCGGGCCGCTTTCGCCGAGGGAGCTTGCCGCCGGGGTCGTCGCGTGCGCCAGCGAGTCAGAGCCTGATGACCGGACCGCGGTGATCGTTCAGCTCGATCCGGCCTCCATGCAGCCTCACCATACCACACGCCGCGCGCGAAGTGTGTCGAAAACGGGCGCGGAACCCCACATTTAGGAAATATTTTCTGTCGAAGCACAAAATACCGGCTCGAATCAGGCCGGATAAAGACGCAGCCTCACCCTGCCGCGGCAGGGTGAGGCTTTGCGCTTATGTTCCGAACAGCAGCTTCATCATCAGCGGGATCGTCAGCAGGCTCAGAAGCGTGCTGACAAACACGCCGGAGGAGGCGGCCGTCTCGTCGGCGCCGTATTGGTAGCTCAGGATCGTCGTGTTGGTGGCGATGGGCATACACAGAAGCACGGTCAGCACGCACAGTGCAAATTCATTCGTCAGCACGTGCCGCAGCACGGCATACGCCAGCAGCGGCACGGCCGCCAGCTTGAGCGCGGACAGCGCGTAGATCCGCCAGCTTCCGAAGATCTGCTTAAAGCGCATCTGCGCAAGCGAGCAGCCCACGATCAGCATGACGACGGGGCTTGTGATATCGCCGACATATTTGACGGTCTGGTGCAGCAGCGCGGGCGGCTGCCAGCCGGACAGATAGACCGCGAATGCCGCAAGCGACGCCGCGACGCACGGCTGCCGCAGCACCTTCCACTGAAACCGGAAGCGCGCCGCGCCGCGCATCAGACTTGCGCCGTAGCTCCAGCAGAAGAGCTGGAAAAACAGCACGAAGATCGTGACGTAAAACGCCGCGCCGCTGCCAAGCAGAGACTCGACGACGGGATAGCCGAGAAAGCCGGTGTTGGAGAAGATGAACATGAACCGGTACAGCCCGCGCTCCGCGTCCCTGACGCGCAGCAGCCGCACGGCCGGGAAGCTCAGGGCGATCAGCGCAAGATAGATCAGCGCGATCAGCCCCGCCAGCCGGAGCGTCTGCCCGGTCGAGAGCAGGCGCTCCCCCGTCAGTGCGGAGGCGAGGATCTGCATGGGGTTTGCAACGTTTACGACGAGCGCCGAGAGCTTTTTGTTGCTCTGCGTGTCCATCACGCCGCCCTTTGCGGCGCAAAAGCCGCAGGCCATGCAGAAAAACAGCATGACCATCCTCCGGCACAGGGAGAGAATATCCATCCTGCCCGCTCCTTCCTGCCGGGCAGAGGCCGGCCTACAACGGACTTTTTTTGATTTTCGCGAACGCGCGGGGGTATTTCGTCGGCGTAGGCCTGATTTTGCGGATGACAACAGCCTTATGCAGCGCGTCCTGAATGGGATACTCGTACACCTGCTCAATCATTCCGCCCAGCAGCGCCACGGCGCGCTTTGCTTCTTCCATCTCCTCGCCCGCCAGCGCGCCCTTCATCGCCAGAAACGCGCCGCCCGTCTTTACATACGGCAGGCAGAGCTCCGCGAGGATATTCAGCCGCGCCACGGCGCGGGACGTCGCAATATCATACTGCTCCCGGCGGGTCTGGACAAATTCTTCCGCCCGGGCAGTGACGACCTCGGCCTCCACGCCCAGCTGCGGCAGAATTTCCCGCAGCCATGTCATGCGCTTGGCCAGAGAATCCAGAAGCGTCAGCTTGATCGACGGCTCGGCGATCTTCAGCGGAACGCCGGGAAAGCCCGCACCGCAGCCGATATCGATCACGCGCTTTCCGGAAAAGTCCTCTGCCCGCAAAAGCGCGATGCAGTCGAGAAAATGCAGCTCGGCCACAGCCTGCGGCTCGGTGATGGCCGTGAGGTTCATGACCTTGTTTTTTTCGATCAGCGCCTGCCCGAACGCGCAGAGCGTGTCGATCTGCTCCGGCGATAAGCCGGAGCGCGCTTCCAGTGCTTCCCTCATTGATCTGCCTTTCGGATATACAGCACGCCGAGCGTTCCCGGCCCGCAGTGGCTGCTGACGGTGCAGCCGGCCCGCGTGACGCAGATCTCCTCAAACGGCTGTAACTTTTGCACAGTTTCCACAGCCTTTTGCACCGATTCCTCCGACACGCCGGAGTGCGTGATGAACACGCGGCGCAGTTCCAGATCGCTGCGGTTTCCAATTTTATCGGTGATATACTCGCAGACGCACTTGTCAAAGCTGCCGCGGTATTTTTTGCCGACGCCCATTTTGCCGTCTCTGACCTCGATGCATGGGCGGAGCCTTAACAGATTCGCGCCCAGAAGCGTCACGGCGGAGCACCGGCCGCCCTTTTTCATGTAATCCAGCCGGTCGAGAATGAAGCTGGCCTCCACGCGGCCTGTCAGATCGTGCAGCGCCGCGACGATATCGTCCGGCGCCATGCCCTCGCGCGCCATGCGCTCGGCCTCCAGCACGACAAGGCCGTGGCCTGTGGATAAATTTCTGGAATCGATGACGTACACGTTGTCAAAATCCGCCGCCGCCAGCTTTGCGTTCTGGTAGCAGCAGGAGAAGTCCAGAGAGATACAGACGTGGATGACGAAGTCGTTTTTTTTCGACAGCTCCGTGAACGCGCGGACATAATCGGCCAGATTGACCGCCGCCGTCTGCGGCAGACTTCCGCCGGCGGAGACGTGGGCATAGATATCGTCGGGCTTGACGTCCACGCCGTCGCGCAGCGTCTTGCCGTCCATGCTCACATAGAGGGGCAGCAGGCGGATATGATACTGTTCCAGCTGCTCCGGGCTGAGATCACAGGTAGAGTCAGACGTGATCTGATATCGCATAGAGAGTCCCTTCCTTTTTTTCATCTGCATCCTTGCAGGATGCGCGTGCTTGGCGCAGCGTTCGGAAAAAGTCGCGCAGCGCCTGTGAACATTCCGCTTCCAGTATGCCGCCGCTGACCTCCGGCTGAAAGCAGCCCGGCAGATGCAGCAGATCGACAAGACTTCCCGCCGCGCCGGATTTTGGATCTTTCGCGCCGAAGACGACGCGCGGCAGATGCGCGTTCAAAATCGCGCCTGCGCACATGGGGCACGGCTCGAGCGTCACGTACAGCGTACACTGCCACAGCCGCCAGCCGCCGAGCGTCCGGCAGGCCTCGCCGATGGCCTCCAGCTCTGCGTGGGCCAGCGCCGTTTTTCCCTTTTCGCGCCGGTTGCGTCCGCGGCCGACAATGCGGTCCTCCAGCGTGATCACACACCCCACCGGAACCTCGCCGTCCGCCGCCGCCTCCCGCGCAAGCAGGAGCGCTTCGCGCATCATTGCCTCATCCAAATCCGTACACACACCTCCACGGCAAGAGTTATTCTATCATACCCGAAAATGGAAGATTCGTCAACACCCGCCGCGCGGCGCTTTCCTTGGGAAAACGGGCTTTTTGCTTGCTTTTAACAGGCGGACGCGATATACTGAATATATCAGGCAGCGACGCTGCAAAGAATGGATGGAAGAAAGGATCACGACGGTATGAGTACTGCATATCAGAATCTGACCCCCGCACAGCTGCGCGAGGAATACACAGCGGTCAAAGCGCAGTTCGACGCGCTGAAGGCGAAGGAGCTGAAGCTCAACATGGCAAGAGGCAAGCCCGGCAGGGAGCAGCTTGACCTCGTCTCCGGCATCCTGAGCATCCTCAAAACCCCGGAGGACTGCATTTCCGGCGGCGTCGACGCCCGCAACTACGGCGAACTGTCCGGCCTCAAGGAAGCAAAGGAATACTGGGCGGATGTGCTCGGCTGCAAGAGCGAAGAGTGCTTCATCGGCGGCAACGCGTCGCTGACGCTCATGTACGATCTGGTCAGCAAGGGCTATACGCACGGTCTTGCACGCTCGGAAAAGCCGTGGTGCAGGCTGGATACCGTCAAGTGGCTCTGCCCGGCCCCCGGCTATGACCGCCATTTTAAAATCACCGAGTCGTTCGGCTTTGAACTCATTACAATTCCCATGACCCCCACCGGCCCCGACATGGACAAGGTCGAAGAAGCGGTCAAGGACCCGGCGGTCAAGGGTATGTGGTGCGTGCCGAAATATTCCAACCCCGACGGCATCATCTATTCCGACGAGACGATCGCGCGCATCGCGGCATTGAAGCCCGCGGCGCCCGATTTTGCCCTCATGTGGGACAACGCCTACTGCATTCACGAGTTTGACGGCGAGTTTGTCCCCTTCCGGGACATCCTGACGCTCTGCCGCGAGGCGGGAAACGACGGCATGGTCTATGAGTTTGCTTCCACGTCCAAGGTCACGCTCCCCGGCGCGGGCTTCTCCGTCATGGCCACGAGCGAGGAAAATCAGGCGTATCTGCAGAAGCTCATCGGCATCCAGACCATTTCCTATGACAAGGTCAACTCTCTGCGCCATGTGCGCTTTTTGAAGGACAAGGCCCACACGCTGGAACTTATGAAGAAGCACGCAGCCATTCTGAACCCGAAGTTCCAGTGCGTCCTGCGCCATCTGGACACCGAGATCGCGCCGCTCGGCATCGCTTCCTGGCAGCGGCCCAAGGGCGGCTATTTCGTCTCGGTCAACACGGCTCCGGGCCTTGCAAAGCGCACGCTGGCGCTGTGCAAAGAGGCGGGCGTCGTCATGACAAGCGCAGGCGCGACGTTCCCCTATGGCCGCGACCCGCAGGATTCCAACATCCGCATCGCCCCGTCCCTGCCCCCGGTCGAGGAGTTGGAGCAGGCCATGGAGATCTTCTGCACCAGCCTGCGCCTTGCCGCACTGGAGCAGCGGATGCAGTAACAGGACCAGGAGCACTTGCAGGGGCGGACGACTCTGTCCGCCCGCAGCAGGCAGCGCCTTTTACGGAAAACTGCACAGAAATTGTACATATTCCATACCACGCACCCCAAGGAGCAGCACATGAAGGTTTTGATTCTCGGCGGCGGGGCCAGCGGGCTGATGGCCGCGCTTTCCGCCGCGCAGGATGAACGGAATACCGTCACCGTTCTCGAACGGCAGTCGCGCGTCGGGCGCAAGCTGCTCGCCACCGGCAACGGCCGGTGCAACCTGACGAACCTCGACTTGTCCCCGGTGCACTATCACGGACAGGACGCGGGCTTTGCCCGCGCCGCGCTTTCGCGCTTTGACGGGACGGCGACGCTGGACTTTTTCCACGCGCTGGGCCTTCTGACCACGGCAGAGCCGTCCGGGCGGGTCTATCCCCTGTCCGATCAGTCCAACAGCGTTGTGGACGTGCTGCGGTTTGCCGCTGCGCAGGCGGGCGTGCAGCTCGTCTGCGGCTTCGACGCGCAGAGCGTGAAGAAAAAAGCGCGCGGCTATCAGGTCGCGGGCGCGGACGGCAGCGCGTATTTTGGAGATAAGCTGATCATTGCCTGCGGCGGCTGCGCGGGAAAGGCGCTGGGCGGAACGATGTCCGGCTACGAGCTTCTTGGCCAGCTCGGCCACAGCCGCACGGCGCTGCACCCCAGCCTCACGCAGATCCGAACGGATCCGGCCCCCATCCGGGGGCTGAAGGGCGTCCGGGCCGACTGCCGCATCCGTCTGCGCGCAGACGGCAGAACAATACAGGAGGACGCGGGCGAGGTGCAGTTTACCGAGACGGGCGTTTCCGGCCCGGCTGCGTTCACGCTTTCGCGGGCAGCGGGACAGGCGCAGGGGGCCGGGCTGCTGCTCGATTTTTTGCGGGAGTATCCCGCGCCGCAGGTGCGGGCGCTTTTGCAGGCACGGCGCGAAGCGTTCCCGGCGCTGGCGGGCGAGGAGCTGCTTTCCGGTATGCTCCATCCGCGCCTCGGCAAGACGCTCTGCCATGCCTGCGGCCTCGGCGCGCAGCCGCTTGCGTCCGGTTCCGACGCGCCGCTGGAAGCGCTGGTATCTGTTATCAAATCTTTTTCTCTTCCCGTCACGGGCGTTTCCGGCTTCGAGAGCGCACAGGTGACGGCGGGCGGCGTCCGGACGGCAGAATTCCGCGCCGACACGCTTGAAAGCAGGCTCGCCCCCGGCGTGTTCGCCTGCGGCGAGGTGCTGGACATCGACGGCGACTGCGGCGGCTACAACCTCCAATGGGCCTGGTCGTCCGGCTTCGTAGCCGGAAAGCTGGGGAAGATTTGAACGTATTCCCTGCTCGCTTGTAGGGGCGGACGACCTGTCCGCCCAGCAGAATGCACCGAATCATCAAAAATTCTCGGCGAATTCGTATGCACTTACCCGCTTGACTGTAGGGGCCGATGCCTACATCGGCCCGCTGGGGAGTTGCGAATTCACCTGAGATTTCCGTTAAAACGCTGCATTCTGCCGGGTCGATGTGGGCATCGACCCCTACAACCATGCGTGCAGGCATATCTGTATTCGCCGTAAGATTTCTGAAAAAGCACTGCTTCCAGCGGGCCAACAGAGTCTGTCAAGCCCAGATTGTTTACAAGAGTCGCCGGCCCCTACAGAAATTGCATTCCCGCCTGTTAAAACAGGCTCGACATACTTTGACAATAAAATAGGAGAACACATATGGATATCACACTCAGAATGAGCGACCACGCGCTGACTGCGCGCGCTGCTGCCGCTGCCGGAATCGTGCTGCTGCAGAACAAGAACCGGACGCTCCCGCTGCTGCCGCAGGAGGACGGTGCGCCGCTGCCTGTCGCGGTGTTTGGCATCAAACAGCTTCAGACGCCCGCTTTCGACAAAACGATGACGCCGTGGCGTGCAATCGGCGTCCTGGACGGACTTGCAGCAAGCGAGACGGTCAGGCCAGACGCGCTTCTGGCCCGCAAATACCGCACATGGGCGGTAGAGCACCCGGAGGGCAGCGAAATGCCGCTGACGAATCTCGATTTCGGCGCCCTGCGCCACGACTGCGCGGCGGCTGTCGTCGTCATCGGCCGGACGCCGGAGCGCTATGGCCTCCGGCTGACCGACGAGGAGACGGCTATGCTGACGCGCGTCACGTCCGTGTTCGACCGGACGGTGCTCGTGCTGGCGGCGCCGGGATTTATCGAGCTGAACGAGGCCGCGCTCTCCTGCGGCGCGATCGTCTTTCTCGGCCTTGCCGGGCAGGAGGCGGGCGGGGCGCTGGCCGACGTGCTGACGGCGAAGGTCATGCCGTCCGGCCATCTTTCCTTCAGCTGGCCCGAGCGCGCGGAGGCGTTTGCGGACGCCTGCGCCGCAGCGGATCAGTTTACCGGCTACCGCTATTTTGATTCCTTCGGCGTTCCCGTGCGCTATCCGTTCGGCCACGGTCTGAGCTACGGAACGGTCGCGTTCGGCAGTGTCTCGGCAGGGCTTGACGGCTGCGACGTGACGGTGAGCGCCGAGCTGGTCAACACCGGAGAGGAATTTGCGGCCAGCGAGCTTGTACAGGTCTATGTGACGCGGCCCGAGGGCGACCTGACGCGGCCCGTCAGCTTTTTGAACTGCTTCCGGAAGAGCCGCCTGCTGGCCCCCGGCGAGAGCCAGACAATTACGCTGCGCTTCCCCATTACCGAGCTTTCTGTCTACCGCGAAAGCGCGCACGCGTTCGTGCTGGACGCGGGGTATTATGATATCCGTATCGGCACGAGCAGCCGTGCCTGCTATCTGGCAGGCTCCATCCGTCTGACGCGCAGTGCCGTGGTGCAGGCGGCGGAGCCGCTCACCATGCCTGCCGCGCAGGAGCGCAGGCGGCCCGAAGCCGTCTGCTTCCAGTTCCCTGAGGATCTGGCCGAGATCGAGCAGGCGCACAAGCACGCCATCCGCTTCTCCGACCGCGATCTGCCCCGCCGCAGCCGCAGAAAGGGCCGGGAATTTACCGGCTGCCGCCCGGACGGGGCGCATCATACGCTTGCTGACGTGCGCGAGGGCCGGTGCAGCGTGTTCCATCTCGTGGCCGATATGGACACGGAAAATCTGGAGCGGCTGGTCTGCGGCTTCGGCAGAGAGGAAGCGTCCGTCCCCGGCGCGCTCGGCGCGTCGGCTGCGATCGAGCGCTATGGGATCCCCGCCGTGCAGATCGCGGGCGGCGCGCAGGGACTGCGCCTGCTGCGCGATATTCCCGATGAGGAAACCGGCGAGATCGTCCGGCGGCAGTGCGCGACCGTCTTCCCCGCGCCTGCGCAGCTGGCCTGCTCGTTTGACCAGGAGGTCGTCCGGGCTGTCGGACGCGCGGTGGGTCTTGAAATGGCGGAGCTCGGCGTTCAGCTCTGGCTGGGGCCGGATGCGGGCGTGATGCGTTCGCCGCAGGAGAAGCGGTTCGCGGAAAAATGGTCGGAGGAGCCGGTCGTCTGCGGCGCTATGACGGCGGCGCTGGCCGCGGGCGCATGGCCCTATGGAACGGCTGCGCTGCATGCACAGAGCCTGCCGGAGACCGTTTCCGTTTCCCAGTCCGCGCTGCGCGACGTGTACGGCCTTCCGTTTGAGATCGCGGCAAACAGCTGCCGCGCGGCAAAGCTGCCGGACTGCGCCATCTCCGGCCAGCGGCTCACGGAGAACAGTCCGCTCCTGCGCGCATGGCTGCTCGACTGCGGCTACGGCGGGATGCTCTGGGGCGATGAAACGCTCCGTTCCGACCGCATCGGTCTGGAAAAGGCGGCGATCCGGATCCTGAAATGGATGCTGCAGGCAAAAAAGCTGTGAAAAACATGGAAGAGGCTGTGAAAAGTTATTGCAATCAGCAGCGAAAGCTGATATAATCAAAATTGCTCCCCCCCTGTGAGGGGGCAATTCTGACACCGGGGTACGGTTCGCCGCGGTCCGGTGCGGAATAATATTATGAAAGAGGTAGATTTTCAAATGAAGAAGTATCTTGCACTGCTTCTGGTTCTGGTCATGGTCCTGAGCCTGGCTGCCTGCGCATCCAAGCCCGCAGAGACCACCGACGAACCCGAAAAAACCACCACGGAACCCGCTCCCGCAGAAGAGACCAAGGACGAAGAGCCTGCTCCCGCTGAGGAGACCAAGGAAGAAGAACCCACCGAAGAGCCGGCTGACAACACCGAGTACGCAGTCGCCATGATCACCGACTACGGCGATATCACCGACCAGTCCTTCAACCAGACCACGTACGAAGCCTGCAAGGCTTTCTGCGAGGACAACGGCGTGGAGTTCAGCTACTTCAAGCCCGCCGGCGACAACACCGCTGACCGTGTCGCCATGATCGAAAAGGCTGTTGACGAAGGCTACAACGTCATCGTGATGCCGGGCTACGCCTTCGGCGGCGCCATCGTCGAGGCTGCTCCGGAATTCCCCGATGTCAAGTTCATCGCGCTCGACGTTGCCAAGGGTGACCTGCTCGAGGCCGGTGTTGCCAAGGCTGGCGAAAGCTATGACTACAACCCCGACAACTGGGATCTCGAAAAGTATGTTGACATGAGCAATGTCTACTGCGCGATCTATCAGGAAGAGCTCTGCGGCTACATGGCCGGTTACGCTGCTGTCAAGCTGGGCTACAAGAACCTCGGCTTCCTGGGCGGCATGGCCGTTCCCGCCGTTGTCCGCTATGGCTACGGTTTCGTGCAGGGCGTTGACGCTGCGGCTGCCGATCTGGGCCTGTCCGACGTCACCCTGAACTACATCTATGGCGGTCAGTTCTCCGGCGATGTTGATATCACCGCTGTTATGGATACCTGGTATGCAAACGGCACTGAGGTCGTCTTCGCCTGCGGCGGCGGCATCTACACCTCCGCTGTCGACGCTGCCAAGAAGGCGAACGGCAAGGTCATCGGTGTTGACGTTGACCAGGCTGGCGTGATCGCAAACTACGCGGGTGTTGACGGTCTGACCGTTACCTCCGCGATGAAGGGCCTGTACCCCGCTACTTACGACGCTCTGAACGACATCATCAACAACGGCAACTGGGCCAACTACGTTGGCAAGATCGCAACGCTGGGCCTCGTCTCCGCGGACGATCCCGAGGCGAACTACGTCCAGATCCCGATGGGCGAGGGCACACAGTGGTCCGACAGCTTCACGCAGGACGACTACAAGGCGATGGTCGCTGATATGTACAGCGGCAAGATCACCGTCAGCAACGACACCACCAAGGCCGCTTCCGACTTCGCAACCGTCATCACGGTCGACGATCAGGGCGCGATCAAGGGCTAATTCGTTCGAACTGACAATCAAGTCCTAATAAAAGGGGGACGGACAACAGTCCGTCCCCTCTTTCTATATCAGATATTTCCCATCAAGGAGGAATCGCCATGGGTAAGACCATCGGCATTTTAGGCGGCATGGGACCGCTTGCAACGGCGGATTTGTTCCGCAAGATCACGCTTCTGACAGATGCAGCCTGCGACAACGAGCACATCCGCGTCTATATCGATTCCAACGCTCGCATTCCAGACCGCACGGCAGCGATTTTGTCCGGCGGGCCGGATCCTGTGCCGGAAATGGCCTCGGCTCTGCGCTCGTTGGAGCGCTGCGGCGCGGACTGCGTTATCATGCCGTGCAACACCGCGCATTATTTCCTTCCCCGCCTGCAGGCCATGACAAGCCTGCCGTTTCTCAGTATGCTCGAGGCTACGGCGAAGACATGCGCAAAGGATTTTCCCGGCCAGACCGCTGCAATCCTCGCAACGAAGGGCACGCTTGCAACCGGCCTTTATGAAAAGGCGCTGAATGCACAGGGCGTGCACTGTCTTGTGCCGGACGAAGGCGAGCAGGATGTGCTGATGCACCTGATCTACGATGTTGTGAAGGCATCCAAGCCGCTTGAACCGGAGCAGGGTGCATGGCAGGCGCTTCTGGACGGACTTCGCGCGTGCGGCGCGGACTATTTTATCCTCGGCTGCACGGAATTGCCTATTATCGCCGATACTTTGCCGCAGCCCGGGCCATTCGTTGACCCGACGGCAGAACTTGCGAAGGCAGCTATCCGCATCTGCGGCTACAAAGTCAAGGGCGAATGAACCGGCAAACAGACAACAGGCTTCCCATCGAACGGGTTCGTTGGGAAGCCTGTTTTTTAGCTGCAGCTGAATTTTATCGATTTTGCGTATGGCTGGCAAAGCCCTGCGCTTCCGCCGTGCCGGTGGGGGATATCGTGTGTCTGCTGGTGAGCCTTACAGCTCACAGTTGCCGACGGTGCGGGGGAACGGGAGCACGTCACGGATGTTGGAAATGCCGGTCAGGTACATGACGCAGCGCTCAAAGCCGAGGCCGAAGCCCGCGTGGCGGGTCGAGCCGTATTTGCGCAGGTCGAGATAGAACTGATAGTCCTTCTCCTTCAGGCCGCATTCCTGCATACGCTGCACGAGCGTGTCATAGTTGTCCTCACGCTGGCTGCCGCCGATGATCTCACCGATGCCGGGCACGAGGCAGTCCATGGCCGCGACGGTCTTGCCGTCGGGGTTCAGCTTCATGTAGAATGCCTTGATCTCCTTCGGGTAATCCGTGACGAAGACCGGGCGCTTGAAGATCTGCTCGGTGAGGTACCGCTCGTGCTCGGTCTGCAGATCGCAGCCCCAGAAGACCTTGTAATCGAACTTGTCGTTGTGCGCCTCAAGCAGCTTGACAGCCTCGGTATACGTCACATGGCCGAAATCGGAGGTCATGACGTGGTGCAGGCGGTCGATGAGGCCCTTGTCGACAAACTGGTTGAAGAATGCCATTTCCTCCGGCGCGTGCTCCAGCACGTAGGCGATGATGAACTTGATCATGTCCTCGGCGAGCTTCATGTCGTCGGTGAGATCAGCAAACGCGATCTCCGGCTCGATCATCCAGAACTCCGCCGCGTGGCGGGTCGTGTTGGAGTTTTCGGCGCGGAAGGTCGGGCCGAAGGTATAGATGTTGCGGAACGCCTGCGCAAACGTCTCGCCGTTGAGCTGGCCGGAGACGGTCAGGTTCGTCTCCTTGCCGAAGAAGTCCTTGCTGTAGTCGATCTGGCCGTCCTCCGTGCGCGGCAGATTGTCAAGATCGAGCGTTGTGACCTGGAACATTTCGCCTGCGCCCTCGCAGTCGGAGCCGGTGATGAGCGGGGTGTGGACATAGACGAAATCGCGTTCCTGGAAGAACTTGTGGATGGCGTAGGCGATGAGGCTGCGGACGCGGAACACGGCCTGGAACGTGTTCGTGCGCGGACGCAGATGCGTCACGGTGCGCAGATACTCCATCGAATGGCGCTTGGGCTGGATGGGATAATCCGGCGTAGAGGGACCCTCGACGAAGACCTCGCTGGCCTGCAGCTCGAACGGCTGCTTCGCGTCCGGCGTCAGGACGAGCGTACCGGTGACGATGACGGCCGCGCCGATGTTCAGCTTGGAGATCTCAGTGAAATTCGCAAGCTCGGAGCCGTAGACGACCTGCACCTGCGAGAAAAACGTGCCGTCGGACAGGTTGATGAAGCCGAAGTTTTTGCTGGCGCGCAGATTGCGTACCCAGCCGCCGACCTTGATCTGCTTGCCGGCGTAGGCGTCAGTCTCTTTGAAAAGAGAACGGACAGAAATAAGCTGTTCCATAGTGATCGATCCTCTTTCGTATTTATGATGTTGCAAAACTTACAGAAGCAGGATGCCCGCGTCGCGGCAGGCGTCCGTCGTGGCCCTGTCCCAGATGCTCGACTGCACCTCGCCGATGTGGCAGGCGCCGATCATGAGCATACACAGGCGGCTCTGGCCGATGCCGCCGCCCATGGTCAGCGGCAGTTCCCCGCTTAAAAGCATTTTGTGGAACGGCAGGCTCCGCCGGTCGTCGCACCCGGCAAGCGTCAGCTGCCGGTCAAGCGAGCTCTCGTCCACGCGGATGCCCATCGAGGAAATTTCAAACGCGCACTGCAGCACCGGGTTCCACATCAGGATATCGCCGTTGAGGTCCCAGTCGTCATAGTCGGGCGCACGGCCGTCGTGCGGCTTGCCGGATTTTAACTTGCCGCCGATCTGCATGAGGAAGACCGTGTGGTGCTGGCGCAAAATTTCGTTCTCGCGCTCCTTGGGGGTCTTGTCCGGGTACATATCCTCCAATTCCTGCGTGGTGATGAAGAACACCTCGCGGTCAAGCTTCGTGTGCAGGCTCGGGAACGCGACGCCCAGCGCGTCGTTCGTCTCGCAGACGGCGCCGACGATATCGCGCACGGTGCGCTTTAAATAGTCGGTGTTCCGGTCCTCGCGGGCAATGACCTTTTCCCAGTCCCACTGGTCGACGTAGATGGAATGGAGGTTGTCGACCTCCTCGTCGCGGCGGATGGCGTTCATATCGGTAAACAGGCCCTTGCCGACGTTGAACTGATAACGCTTCAGCGCCAGCCGCTTCCACTTCGCAAGCGAATGGACGACCTGCGCCTCGGCGTGTACGTCGGGAATGTCAAAACTGACAGGCCGCTCGTAGCCGTTCAGGTTATCGTTCAGGCCGGAGGCCTCCTCCACGAACAGCGGCGCGGACACGCGGCGCAGATTGAGCGCGTTGGACAGATTCGTCTGGAAATTGCTCTTGATGAATTCGATCGCGCGCTGCAGCTCATAGACGGACAGTGGGGCGCGGTAGCCCTCAGGGATAAAGACCTTGCTCATGGGGAAGCCTCGCTTTCATATAGCGTTCAAAAATTTACAAAGTATTATACATCAAATTCCGTCTTCATGCAAGTGCAGCGCGGAAATATGCAAACTTTTTGCAGAAACAGAAAACATGGCGAAAATACAAAAAATGATTGACAAATCAAGGGGGTATCGGCTATAATACCATTTGTATGCTCCATGGGAGCAGCTAAATTCTTGACTCGCTGCGGCGGAGGCTGTACCGGCGTCCGCTGTTGAGCATATTTTTACAGGAGGTGTAGATTTCATGGCAACTGTTCGTACCTATCAGCCCAGAAAGCGTCACAGATCCAAGGTGCATGGCTTCAGAAAGAGAATGGCTACCGCCAACGGCCGCAAGGTCCTCGCCCGTCGCCGCGCCAAGGGCAGAGCAAAGCTCTCTGCGTAATCTGACGCGCCTACACCGCAGCACACATACAATTCGGGGTGAATGGAAGCAGTTCTGTTCGCCCCATCTGTTTATCAGCAGCTATTCAAAGGTGGGCGTTTATGCAGTTTTCTTCCTCGTTGAAGCTCAATCATATCTTCCGCCGTCTCTACCGCAAGGGAAGCAGCGCGGCCAACGGCTATCTCGTGCTCTACTGCCGGAAAAACGGTTCGCAGGCGAACCGCGTCGGTCTGACCGTCGGCGCGAAGCTGGCCCATGCCGTGCAGCGCAACCGGCTGCGCCGGCAGCTGCGTGAAATTTACCGGCTGCACGAGACTTCGTTTGCCCGTGGATATGATCTTGTCGTCGTCGCCCGGTCGCGCGCCATCGGCGCGGATTACGCGGCGCTGGAGCACGCCTATCTTTCGCTTGCCGCAAGGCTCGGCCTGCTGACGCAGAACACGCCGTGAAGCGCGTGCTCCTGTTTCTCATCCGCCTGTATCAGAAGTATCTCTCCCCCGGGCTTCCGCGCCGGTGCCGGTTCTCGCCGACCTGTTCGCAGTATGCGCTGGAGGCGATCACGAAATACGGCGCGGTGAAGGGCGGCTGGCTGGCGCTGAAGCGGCTGCTGCGGTGCAATCCCTTTTATAAGGGAGACTATTTTGACCCGGTGCCGTAGGGCAGCGTGGTTTTTCCCGTTGTCCGAACGCGTACCCCCATCACATTTGGAGGAACACAATGAAGAAAAAAGTCCTGATCTGGGTCCTTGCCGCCGTGCTTGTGCTGTCCATGGCCGGCTGCGCCGCCGGCGCTGTCAGCTCGAACGACAAATACGTGGGCATGGAGCCTACCGCAGCAGCTGAAGCTGCTGCCGCCGAGACGAAGGATACGACCAGCATTTCTGACCTGATCCGTGTCCCGTTCGGCTATCTGCTCGACTGGCTGTATACCTTCACCAACAACTACGGTCTGGCGCTGATCCTGTTCTCTCTGATCGTCAAGCTGGTGCTGCTGCCGATGTCGGTCAAGAGCAAGAAGAGCATGCTCAAGATGTCCCGCCTGTCGCCGCAGGTCAAGGCCCTTGAGGCCAAATACGGCGACGACAAGCAGAAATACCAGCTGGCCGTCCAGCAGATGTACAAGGAAGAGGGCGTGTCCATGGGCGGCGGCTGCCTGTGGTCGTTCATTCCGCTCCTCATCCTGCTGCCGCTTTACTACGTCATCCGTGAGCCGATCACGTACATGATGCACAACTCCCGCTCCATCTCCGAGGCCATCGTCGCCTTCCTGCAGGCCAGCGGCGAAAATCTCGGCAAAAACGCGTACTATGCCCAGCTGGCCGCCGCCGGTCATATCGGCGATTATATGGAAGAACTCAAGTCCCTGGCCGTTACGGCGAACGCCAATCTGCAGGCCATGAACTTCCAGTTCCTTGGCATTGATCTGGCCGCTATCCCCACGTTCCGCTTCTGGGACTGCGAGGGCTGGAGCGAGATCGGTCTGTTCCTGATCCCGGTCGTTTCTGCCGGTCTGCAGGCCGTGTCCATGTGGATCAGCCAGAAGATGAACAACCAGGTCGCCACGAACGCCGACGGCGAGCAGGATGCGGACGCCGCCAAGACCGCCAACCAGACCAACGCGACCATGATGCTCATGATGCCGCTCATGTCCCTCTGGATCGGCTTCTCCATGCCCGCCGCGATCTCCATCTACTGGATCGCGCAGGCCGTGTTCGGCGCTGTGCAGGATTATTTTCTGACGAAGCACTACCGCAAGGTCTATGACGAGGAAGACGCCGTCAAGCAGGAGATCGCCGCCAAGCGCCGCGCCGAGGAGGCCGAAAAGGAGCGCCAGCGCGCCCTGCGCCGCGAGCAGAACCCCGACGGCATCACCGACAACGTCAGCAAAAAGAAGATCCGTCAGCAGGAAAAGGAAGCCGCTGAAAAGGCAGCCAAAGCATACGAGGCCAGGAAGAACCCTGTGCAGGAATCCGAGGAAAAGAAGCCGCTTTCCGGCGACCCGGAGCGCCCGTACAGCCGCGGCCGTGCCTACGATCCTGCTCACTACGGCAGAAAGCGTCCTGCCGGCTCTGACGCAGAACAGACAGAGGAGTAATTATGGAGAAATTTATTACCGCAACCGGCAAAACGATCGATCTGGCCATCGCAGCGGCTCTGGAAGAGCTGCATATGGACCGTGACAGCGTTTCCGTTGAAGTTCTGGAAAACCCGAGATCCGGCTTCCTTGGCATCGGCGCACAGCCCGCGCGCGTCAAGGTCACCTATGAAGCACCCGATGAAGCGCCCAAGCCCGCCCTGTCTTCCGCGTCGCGCAGCAAGCCGAAAAAGCCCGCTGAGTCCAAGCCCGCAGACGGCGCAAAGGTCATCGCGCCCGCCGCCCCGAAGGTCATCGCGCCTGCCGCGCCCGAAGCGCCCCGCCCACAGGATACGCGTGCTGCCGCGCCCAAGGCGCAGCAGCAGCCGCGTCAGGACCGCGCGCCGAAGCAGCGCGGCCCCAGACCGGAACGCCGCGACCAGAAGCCGCGCCAGCCGCAGCAGGCCGAAAAGCCCGCTGTCCCGGCAGAGCCGAAGGTCTATGCCCCCGCAGAGCCGGGCTCCAGGGAGGAGCGCATTGAGATCTTCATCAAGGGCCTTCTCGAGCACATGGGCTCCGATGCCGTGCCGCACGCCGTCAACACCGGCGATGATACCTATCTGGTCGACCTCGTGGGCGAGAACCTCGGCATCCTCATCGGCCGCCGGGGCGAGACGCTCGACGCGATCCAGCATCTGACCAACTATGCCGTCAACCGCGGCCAGAACAAGCGCGTGCGCATCAACGTTGACGCCGAGAGCTACCGCCTCAAGCGCGAGCAGGCGCTGCAGCGCCTGGCCCAGAAGGTCGCAGGCAAGGTCACCCGCTACCGCCGGAACATCACGCTCGAGCCGATGAACGCCTATGAGCGCCATGTGATCCATGCCGCGCTGCAGGATCATCCCGACGTGACCACCTTCTCCACCGGCACCGAGCCGAACCGCCGCATCGTCGTGGCCTACAGCCGCTACAAGTCGGCAGAGGCCGCCGTCAAGAAGGATTTCCCGGAAACGGAAGAGGAATAAGCAAAAAAAGGCAGGGGCTGCAGCGAGTTTATTTCGCTGCAGCCCCTTTGTTGTTGATTTTGTTATTCCTCGTCCCGTTCGCGCAGACCTGCGACGGAGCTGACGGGCAGCGAGAAGCAGATCGCACCGGCCTTTGTGCCGGGGCCTGCATTTTCGTTGATCGCGCGCATGATCGCGGTCTTTTCGTCCGCGTAGGCGATGATGTAGACCATATCCTTTTCGTCGGCCAGACTCACGCCGAAGAATTTCTCTCCGCGCTTCGAGCCTGTGCCCTTGGCGTGCAGCACCGTGCCGCCGCCTGCGCCTGCGGCCCGTGCGGCGTCCATGACGAGATCGGCGTAGCCCTCGTTCAGGATCACGACGATCAGCTCATGATTGAATTCCATATGCGGCGTTCCTCCTGTTTTCAGATCGTTGGTCAGATAGGCGAGCGTTCTGCCGCCCGCCACGCTCTTGAGCGGCACGGTCAGCAGAATCCCGTTGCCGGGAATGTCGAGAAACAGCTTGCGCTTGGCAGCCTTGACGAGCTGCGCGGCCTCCTGCGCGCTGGCAACGGATGTCGTGACGGTCTTGGGCGTTTCATCCAGACCGTAGACGGCCAGATGCTCGTTTTTGGCCGTGCCCCTTCCGGGGGCGCTGAGGATCATCGGCAGACCCGTCTCGCGGAACAGGGCGTTCATGGCCTCGCCGCGGTCGGAATCGGTAACGGCAATGATATAATATAATTCCATATCAGCAGGCCTCCCACAGTTCGATGATCTCGTTGTCGCCGAAGTCCGGCAGAGCCGGTTCCTTTTCGGCGCGGCGGGATTTGATCACGTAGATCGCGCCCATGACCTGCACGGTGATGAGCGGCATCATCGCGACCAGCGCGACAAGGCCGAACGCGTCCGTCATGACATTCCCGCCCAGCGCTTCGCACGCGCCCATGGCAAACGGCAGCATAAACGTCGCCGTCAGCGGGCCGGAGGCTACGCCGCCGGAGTCGAACGCGATGGCCGTAAACGTGCGCGGCACGAAGAACGACAGGGCCAGCGCGATGAAGTACCCCGGCACGAGGAAGTACATGATCGAAACGCCCGTGATGACGCGCAGCATGGCAAGTCCGCCTGCGGCGGAGACGGCGATGGACAGGCTCATGCCCATCGCTCTTGCCGAGATCGCGCCCGCGCTTAAATCCTCGACCTGCTGGTTGAGGATATGGACGGCAGGCTCGGCGTTGATGATGAACCAGCCCATCAGCATGGCCAGCGGAATGAGCAGCCACAGCTTCCATCCCTCCGTCAGCGCCGCGCCCAGCGCATAGCCGACCGGCGAGAAGCCGACGTTCACGCCCGTTAGGAACAGGACGAGTCCTGCGTATGTATACAGAATGCCCACCATGACCCGCAAAAACGGCAGCTTCCGCAGCCGCAGCGAGACGATCTGGAAGATCAGGAAGAACACCACGATCGGCAGCAGCGCCAGCGTGACCTCCTTCAGATATTCCGGGAAGGCGTGCAGATAGTCCCGGCCCAGTGCAACGGTATTGGTGATGGCGGCGGCAGTCTCGCTTTCCGCCTGTGCGGGCTGCGTCTTGTAGATCGCGCCCAGCAGCAGCACCGACGCGATCGGCCCGATGGAGCACAGCCCGACAAGGCCGAACGAGTCCGCTTTCGCATTTTCGTCGGAACGGATGGACGCAACGCCAACGCCGAGCGCCATGATGAACGGCACGGTCATCGGCCCGGTCGTCACGCCGCCGGAGTCAAACGCGACAGCGAGAATGCCCTGATCGGACAGGAACGCAGCCAAAAACACCAGCACATAAAACACGATCAGCAGCAGCCGCAGCGAAATGCCGAACAGAATGCGCACCATGCAGAGCATCAGGAAAATACCCACGCCGACGGAGACGGTCAGGATGAGAACCGTCTTGTCGATCTCCGGCACGTTGGCCGCCAGCACCTGCAGATCCGGCTCGGCCACCGTAATGGCGACGCCCAACAGGAAGCTGACGATCAGGATCAGCCCAAGCCTGCGCGATTTTGTCAGCTTCGCGCCCATGTAGTTGCCGATCTTGCTCATGGACATTTCCGCGCCGAGCGTGAACAGTCCCATGCCCAAGATCAGCATGGCCGTCGCCAGCACGAACGAGAGCATCAGCCCCGTATCGACCGGCACGAGCACGAAGCAGATCGTCAGCACGATCAGGCTGATCGGCAGCACGGAGGCCGCAGCCTCCTTCAGTTTTTCCAGTAACACCTGTTTGCGGTACAAAGCCTCACTCCTATTTCAAGAATTGTTCTTATTTTATCAGAAAAATCCCGTTCTGAACAGAGCGGAAATGTAAAAAGGCTGTTAATTTTATGCACCGTGTATTTTTATGCAGTTTCACCAAAGAATCATCGATTTACTTGACGAAAGGACAGAAAGCCAATACAATAAGAAAGCTTATGCGCAGACTCCTGGCTGCATATGCGGCCGGGGGTGAGATTTTATGAAGAAGAGAGAGTATTTTATGGAGAAGAAACCCGCGCGCGCCATTGCCCTGCTGCCCATCGGGGTGTTCCTTGTTTTGTATCTGGGGCTGGGCTGCCTGTTTGAATACGGCCTGAAAATTAAAATGGGCTTTTACAACATTCCAATCGTCGTGGCGTTTCTGGCCGCGATCCTCGTCGCCTGCCTGCAGAACCGGGCGCTGTCGTTTGACGACAAGCTGGAGGTCATGGTAAAGGGCGTCGGCGATAAGAATATTATGACGATGATCCTGATCTTTCTGGCCGCCGGTGTGTTCGTCGGCGTCGTGGGCCGCAGCAGCGCGGAGTCCGTCGCGTATTTCATGCTTGCGCATATCCCGGCGCGGTTCGCCGTTGCGGTGCTGTTCATCGTCTCATGCTTCGTCTCTACGGCCATGGGCACGTCCTGCGGCACGATCACGCTGATCGTCCCCATCGCCGTCGCCGTGGCGAAGGCGTCGGGGTTCCATCTGGCGCTGTGCATCGGCTCCGTCATGGGCGGCGCGATGTTCGGCGACAATCTCTCGTTCATCTCCGATACGACCATCGCCGCCTGCAGCACGCAGGGCTGCGAAATGAAGGACAAATTCCGCACAAACTTCCGCATTGCGCTTCCGGCGGCGCTGGTGGCGCTGGCGCTGATCCTCGTGTTCTCGCTGAAAAGCGATATTGGCGCGGTAGAGATCCCGGAATACCATCTGCTGCAGACCGTCCCGTATCTGCTGGTGCTCGTTGGCGGCGTGGCGGGCGTCAATGTGTTCCTCGTGCTGCTGACCGGCATTTTCTCCGGCGCCATCATCATGCTCGCCACCGGTGCGGTGCACCCGACCGAGCTGCTGGGGAACATGGGCTCCGGCGCGTCCGGGATGTTTGAGACGATCATGGTCACGATCCTTGTCTCGGCCATGTGCGGCCTCATCCGCGAATACGGCGGCTTTGAAGCGCTGCTCGGCTTTATCCGCCGCATTTTCCACGGCAACAAGGGCGGCCAGCTGGGCATCGGATTGCTTGTCGGCGCGATGGACATTGCCACGGCCAACAATACCGTCGCCATCGTCATGGCCGGTCCCATCGCGAAGCAGATGAGCGAGGAATACGGTATCACGGGCAAGAAGAGCGCGTCGCTGCTCGACACCTTCTCATGCATCTTCCAGGGCATCATCCCCTACGGCGCGCAGATGCTGCTGGCGATCTCCGCCGCCGCAGAGCTTGGCGAAACGCTCACCGCGTTCCAGATTATCCCGTTCCTGTTCTACCCCTACCTGCTGCTCATCAGCTCGCTGGTGTTTATCTTCCTTGTGCCGGAAAGAAAGTAAGTGGATCGAGCACAGGCAACCACAAAACTGAACGGCTTTCGGCGAATACGCTCCGCCCCTACGAACGCATTGCTGCCTGAAACGGGCAGCAATGCGTTTTGATCGTATAAACCGAGGCCCCGCAGACGGCGGGGCCTCGGCTTTTGCGTTTATTGTTCTGCCGCGTGCAGGATGACGGTCAGCAGCTCGTCGCGGCCGTCGCCCTTTTCGGCGGAGAAGGGGATCAGGCGCACGTCATCCGGCAGGGACAGCACCTCGCGGATGCGGGCAAGATTTGGCTCGATCTCGCTCTTTTTGAGCTTATCAAGCTTGTTGGCCACGACCACGAAGGGCTTGCCGGACTGCAGAAAGTAATTCGCCATGACCACATCGTTTGCTGTCGGCGCATGGCGTGCGTCGACGAGCATGACGCCGAAGGTAAGCGTAGCCGGCGCGGCAAAATAGGCCTCCATGAGCCTGCCCCATCGCTCTTTTTCCTTCTGCGGGACCTTGGCATAGCCGTAGCCCGGCAGGTCGACGAGGTACATGGCCTCGTCAATACGGAAAAAGTTGATATGCGTGGTCTTGCCGGGGGCCTCGCCGACGCGGGCGAAGTTCTTACGCAGCAGAAGCTTGTTGATCACGGAGGACTTTCCAACGTTGGACTTGCCCGCAAACGCGATCTGCGGCAGGCCGTCCTTCGGGCAGTCGGCGACGGAGGTGACGGAGCGGACAAATTCCGCGTTATGCAGATTCATGCAGGCCTCCTCACTGCCGGATGCCGGGCTTGCGGCGCGTTTTGGGTGCGGGGATCGGCATTGCGGGCGCGGCGGGAACCGAAATTGTCCCCGCTGCATCGTCTGCGGGCAGAAGGGCAGCCTCCAGCACGCGGTCGGCACTGGAAACCGTGATGAATTGCAGCGCCTGCCGCACGGTCTGGTCGATCTCCTCCAGATCCTTTTCGTTTTCCGCCGGGATGATGACGGTCTTGACCCCGTGGCGCAGAGCAGCCATGGTCTTTTCCTTCAGCCCGCCGATTGCGAGCACGCGGCCCCGGATGGAAATTTCACCCGTCATGGCGACGTCGCGCCGCACGGGGCGGTTCGTAAGCGCCGAGACGATGGCGGTGCAGATCGTGATACCGGCGGACGGCCCGTCCTTCGGGACGGCTCCCTCCGGGAAGTGGACGTGGATGTCCTTCGTTTTGTAGAAATCCGGGGCGAGGCCCAGCGCCTTTGCGCGCGAGCGGATAAAGCTCATGGCCGCGAAGGCGGATTCCTTCATCACGTCGCCCAGATTGCCGGTCAGTTCCAGCTTGCCGGTACCGTCGACCACGTTGACCTCGACCTCAAGCGTCGTGCCGCCGACGGCTGTCCACGCAAGGCCCGTGACAAGCCCGACCTGATCGGTCGTGACGTTTGCCTCCGGCAGGAATTTGCGGACGCCGAGGAAGTCTTCGAGATTGCCGCCGGTGATGGAAATGCGCTTGGGCGGCTCGTCGGAGACGAAGCGCATGGCGCACTTGCGGCAGAGCGCGGCGATCTGCCGCTCAAGACTGCGGACGCCGGATTCGCGCGTGTAGCAGGCAATGATCTCGCGGATCGCGTCGTCGGAGACGCGCACCTGCGTGCGCTTCATGCCGTGCTTTTTCAGCTGCTTCGGCAGCAGGTGCCGCTTGGAGATCTGCAATTTTTCCTCGTCCGTGTAAGACCCCAGCTCAATGACCTCCATGCGGTCGAGCAGGGCGCGGGGGATGGTGTCGGTCGTGTTGGCAGTGGTGATGAACATGCAGTGCGACAGATCGAACGGCACCTCAATATAATGGTCGCGGAAGCTGGAATTCTGTGCAGAGTCCAAAACCTCCAGCAGCGCGGACGACGGGTCACCTTTATAATCGCTGCCGAGCTTGTCAATTTCGTCGAGCAGCAGCAGCGCGTTTTTGCTCTTGGCCTGAATCAGAGCCGTCATGATGCGGCCCGGCATGGCGCCGATATACGTCTTGCGGTGGCCGCGGATCTCGGCCTCGTCGCGCACGCCGCCGAGAGACAGGCGGGCCAGCTTCCGGTTCAGCGCCCGTGCGATCGAAATCGCGACGGACGTTTTGCCTACGCCCGGAGGGCCGACCAGGCAGAGGATCTGCCCCGGCAGCTCCGGAGCCAGCTGGCGCACGGCCAGCGTTTCAAGAATGCGCTTTTTGACCGTCTCAAGGCCGAAGTGATCCTCGTCGAGAATTTTCGCAGCGGCCTTTACATCCAGCCGCTCCTTCGTCTCTTTGTTCCACGGCAGGTCGAGGATCGTGTCGAGATAATTGCGCAGAACGGAGGCCTCGGCGGAGCCGGGCTGCTGGCGCGCAAAGCGCGAAACTTCACGCAGCAGCTTTTCCTCCGTCTCCTGCGGAAGCTTCAGCGCCTGAATTTTGGTGCGGTAGCTGTCCGCGTCGCTGTCGTCGTCCTCGCCGAGTTCTTCGCGGATGACGTGCAGCTGCTCGCGCAGATAATAATCGCGCTGGTTCTGGTTGACATTCTGCTGCACCTGATCGTTGATCTCGCTTTCCAGCCGCAGAATGTCAAGCTCCTTCGCCATCATGCGGATGCACAGCTCCAGCCGGTGAACGGGCGGCAGCGTTTCGAGCACGCGCTGCTTGTCCTCGTAGCCGAACGTCGCGTTCTGGGCGATGAAATCGGCCAGCTCGCCCGCGTCGTCGGTCGAAGAGCCTTGCAGCAGGTTTTCCTGCCCGGATTTGACAGCCAGATCGATAAACTGCTCAAACAGCTGGTGCGCCTGCCGCACGAGCGCCTGCGTGCGCGGCACGGCGGCGTGATAGCCCGGCTCGTCCAGCTCCATCGCGCGGGCGAAGAGATACGGCTCGGCGTGGATCATGTCGGTCAGCTGCGCACGGTATTTGCCCTCGACGAGAATGCGCATATTGTCGCCCGGCAGGCGCAGGATCTGCCGCACATAGGCCACGGTGCCGACGGAATACAGGTCGGTCTTCTTCGGCTCGTCGCACTGCACGTCGCGCTGGGCGACAAGGAAGATCATCTGATCGGCCCGCATGGCCTCCTCAACGGCGCGGGCAGACCGGCTCCTTCCGACGTCGAAATGCGTCACGCAGCCGGGGAACACCACGATCCCGCGCAGCGGCAGGACCGGCAGGCAGGCAAGGGGTTTATAATCGCTCATAAAAGTTGTCTCCTTTCGCGGAGGATAAAAATACGCAGGAAGGGAGCGCACGCTCCCTTCCTGTTTGTTGTGTTACAGCGTTACGCCTGCGTTCTTGATGGGAGCGCGGGGCTTTGCGGCGTCGCGGGTGATCTGGGGCGGCTCGCCTTCGCGCACGCAGCGCTCGGTGATGCAGACGGACTGGATGGTGGGGTCGGACGGGATCTCGTACATGATCTTCGTCATGATCTCCTCCATGATCGCGCGCAGACCGCGCGCGCCGATCTGGCGCTCGATGGCCTTTTCCGCGATGGCCTCCAGCGCGCCCTTTTCGAAGCTCAGCTCGACCTGATCATAGGACAGCAGCTTGTGGTACTGCTTGCAGAGCGCGTTTTTCGGCTCCGTCAGGATGCGCACCAGATCGTCCTTGTCAAGTCCGCGCAGGGACGTGATGACCGGCAGGCGGCCCACAAGCTCCGGAATAATGCCGAACTTCAGCAGATCATGCGGCTGCACGAGCTGGAAGAGCTTTCCGACGTTGTGGTCGCCCTTGCTCTTGACCGTAGAGTTGAAGCCCACAGCGGAGGTATCGGTGCGCTGCTCGATGATCTTGTCAAGCCCGTCGAACGCGCCGCCGCAGATGAAGAGGATGTTGGTCGTATCGACCTGAATGAACTCCTGCTGCGGATGCTTGCGCCCGCCCTGCGGGGGAACGTTGGCGACCGTGCCCTCGACGATCTTCAAAAGCGCCTGCTGGACGCCCTCACCGGAGACATCGCGGGTGATGGAGGTGTTCTCCGACTTACGGGCGATCTTGTCGATCTCATCGATATAGATGATGCCGCGCTCGGCCAGCTCTACGTCGAAATCCGCCGCCTGCAGAAGCCGGAGCAGAATATTCTCGACGTCCTCGCCCACATAACCGGCCTCCGTCAGCGTGGTCGCGTCCGCGATGGCGAACGGCACGTTGAGGATCTTGGCCAGCGTCTGGGCGAACAGCGTCTTGCCGGAGCCGGTGGGGCCGATGAGCAGAATGTTGCTCTTCTGCAGCTCCACGTCGGAGTCGTTCTGGAAATAAATGCGCTTATAGTGGTTATAGACCGCCACGGACAGGGCGATTTTTGCGTCGTCCTGACCGATGATATAGTGATCCATGTAGGTCTTGATCTGCTGCGGCGTGGGGAGCGTGTCGGGCAGTTCAAGCTGCTGCTCGTTCAGGCCGTTGTGCATCTCATCGTGCAGGATGGACGAGCAGAGCTCGACGCATTCATTGCAGATGTAGACATTGGGACCGGCGATGATGCGGCCGACCTGCTCCTGTTTTTTACCGCAGAAGGAGCAGCGGATGGAGTCTCTTGCCAAGCTGGACTCCTCCTTTCAGGGATTATTGTCTCTTGTAGATGACCTTGTCAACAAGGCCGTAGGCCTGCGCCTCTTCGGCGGTCATGAAGTTGTCGCGCTCGGTATCGATCTTGATCGTCTCAAGCGGCTTGCCGGTGTTGGCGGCAAGGATCTCGTTCAGACGCTGCTTGATCTTCAGCATCCGTTCGACCTGGATCTGCATGTCGGTCGCCTGCCCCTGCGTGCCGCCGGAGGGCTGGTGGATCATGATCTCCGCGTTGGGAAGGGCAAGGCGCTTGCCCTTCGTGCCGGAGGACAGCAAAAACGCGCCCATCGACGCGGCCATGCCCACGCAGATGGTGGACACGTCGCACTTGATGAACTGCATGGTGTCATAGATCGCCATGCCGTCGGTCACGCTGCCGCCGGGGGAGTTGATGTAGAACTGAATGTCCTTATCGGGGTCCTGCGCCTCAAGATAGAGCAGCTGCGCAACGATCAGACTGGCAGTGGTGCTGTTGACCTCTTCGGACAGGATGATGATACGGTCGTTGAGCAGGCGGGAGAAGATATCATACGACCGCTCGCCGCGGCTCGTCTGCTCGACAACATACGGAACCAAACTCATAATTTGGGATTCTCCTTTCAGACGGATGTCAGGTTGGCTGTAGGATTCTACCCAACGGGCCGGAGAATTATTCCTCAGTCTTGGCTTCTTCGGCGGGAGCCTCAGCGGCGTCTTCCTTCTTGGCGGCCTTCTTTGCCGTCTTCTTTTCCTTCTCGACGGGCTTTGCATTGTCCACGATCAGCTTGACAGCCTTGCGGCCCTTGAGATCAGACTTGACGGCCTCGACATCGACCATTTCCTTGATCTTGTCCAGCTCCATCTTATACTGCTCGGCCAGCTTCTTCAGCTCTTCCTCGACTTCCTCTTCGGTCACGTCGAGGTTCTCCTGATGGACGATCTCACTGAGCAGAATGTTGCTGCGGACGGTCTGCTCGGCCATCGGGCGCATGGAATCGCGCATACCCTTGACGTCGCCGCCGATCATCTTGAGGTAGTCATCCATCTTCATGCCCTGAGACTGCAGCTGATAGGAAAACTGCTCAAGATGCTTGTCGACCTGCTCGTCGATCATGCAGGCGGGAATGTCGCAGGTCATGTTCTTGCCTGCGAGGACGACGGCTTCGTTTTCAAAGTCGCGGTCAACAGCTTCCTGCCGCTTTGCGGCGAGGTCGGCCTTGATGCTCTTCTTGAGCGCGGCCAGCGTGTCGTATTCGGAGACATCCTTGGCAAACTCGTCGTCGAGTTCGGGCTTGATGGTCTCCTTGACCTCGTGGATCTTGCACTTGAAGGTGGCTTCCTTACCGGCAAGCTCCTTGGTGTAGTTCTCGGGGAAGGTCACGACGACATCCTTCTCGTCGCCTGCCTTGAGGCCGACGAGCTGATCCTCGAAGCCGGGGATGAACGCGCCGGAGCCGAGCGTCAGGGTATAGCCCTCGGCCTTGCCGCCGTCAAACGGCTTGCCGTCTACGAAGCCCTCAAAGTCCAGAACGACGGTGTCGCCGGTCTTCGCTTCGCGGTCAACTGTCTCGATGCGGGCGTTGCGCTCCTGCATACGGGAAAGCTCTGCGTCGACCTCTGCCTTGGAGATGGAGACGGTTTCCTTGGGAACCTCGATGCCCTTGTATTCGCCGAGGGTGACCTCGGGATAAAGCTCGGTGGAGACAGTCAGCACGACGCTGCCGTCTTCGGGGGTCTGCATATCGGTAACGGAGGGCTGGCCGACAGCCTTGAGCTCCTGCTTGACAATGGCAGCCTCGTAAATGTCGGGGAAGATCTCGTTCACGGCGTCTTCATAGAACACCTGAGAGCCGTACATGCGCTCGACGAACTTGCGCGGAGCCTTGCCCTTGCGGAAGCCGGGGATCATGATGTCCTTGCGGATCTTGGCATACGCCTTGTCCAGCGCGGTCTGGAACTCGTCCTTTGCGATCTCGACAGTGACCTTTGCGCTGCCGTTTTCTTTCTCTACGTTTTTAACGTTCATTGTGGTACTTTCCTCCTATGCGGTGCGGCTTATAAAAGGCCGTAATTCACCATTCTCATTTGAATCCGCTCTATTCTACCAGACTTCATGCAAGAAATCCACTGTTTTTTCAGGAATTTATCCGAATTCAGAAAAAATTCAAAATCTTTCCGCCTATTTGCCATCTATCCGATGCGCTGCGGCTGAAAATCGACGTGATCTGCCGAAACAAGGCGGTACTGCACGCCCTGATAGTCGTCCTCCAGCGCCAGCCGGATGGAGTCGGCGTGCAGGTGGCCGTAATAGCAGCGCGTCACGCCGTATTGCTTCAGAAGCGCCAGAATTTCCGAACAGGCGTACCCGCGGTAGCGCGGCGGATAGTGCAGGAAGCAGTATTTTTCCGCGTCCCCCGCCAGCTGCAAAGAGCGTTCGAGCCGCCCAAGCTCCCGCCGGAAAATTTTCTCGTCGTGGCTGCCCTCCTTCTGCGCGTCGTAGAACCACCCGCGCGTGCCGCACAGGGCGATATCGCCGTAGAAGAAGCAGGAGTTGTTCAGGACGTGGAAGTCTGCAAACCCATGCTCCGCGCAGAAGCGGTCAAAGGCCCGCAGCGTCGTCCACCAGTAGTCATGGTTGCCCTTGAGGATGATCTTGCGGCCGGGGATGGCGTTCATAAAGGAAAAATCCTCCGCCGCGTCGTCAAGGCTCATCGCCCAGCTGAGATCGCCGAGCAGAACGGTCGTGTCCTCCGGGCCAATGACCTTCAGATTTTCCCGCAGCTTTTCCATATACCCTGTCCAGCGGCCCCCGAACACGTCCATCGGCTTGTCTGCCGGGCCGAGCGACAGGTGCAGATCTCCAATCGCGTACAGGGCCATCAGCGCAGAAACTCCGTCACGACGGCGCGCATATCGCCCCTGTCCGTGACCTGATCGAAGCGCACGGGCTTGCCTGCAAGGCTTGCCAGCGGCGTCGGAGCCGGACGGCCCGTCTCGGCCGTGAGCTGGCCGAGCACGCCCGTGCCGGGCGCATGCTCTGTCACGCCGAGCGCGTCCAGAACGCTTGCGCAGAACTTAAACGGGCTTGCCGTGGATTCCACGACGGTCAGCGTCTGATCGCCTGTCTCGGCGCGGTACGCGCCCAGAACCGTGCAGGCCACGGCGGTATGCGTGTCGAGCAGATAGCGGCTCTCGCGGAATGTCTTCCCGATCGTCTGCGCGCCCTGCGCGTCCGTGCAGAAGCCGCAGGAAAATTCCGCCTGCACGGCCCGCAGCACCCGGTCGGAGACGGTATATGTTCCCGTCTCGGAAAGCTTCTGCATATAGCCGCGCACCTCTTCGTCCGAGCCGGACAGCAGGGACAAAAGCCGTTCGAGATTCGACGAGATCAGGATATCCATCGACGGCGAAGCCGTCTGGTAAAACGGCCGGTTGCGGTCATAGGTGCCGGTCTTGATAAAGTCGGTCAGGACGTTATTCTCGTTCGACGCGCAGATGAGCCTGCCGATGGGCACGCCCATCCTCTTCGCGTAGAAGCCGGAGAGAATGTTGCCGAAGTTGCCTGTCGGGACGCAGAAATTGACGCGCGTCCCGGCTTCGATGGTCCCAGCGTTCAGCAGGTCGCAGTAGGCCGAGACGTAATACACGATCTGCGGCAGGAGCCTGCCCCAGTTGATGGAGTTGGCCGAGGACAGGAAGTATCCGCGCCCGGCAAGCTCCCCGCGCAGCGCCTCGTCGGAGAAAATGCGCTTCACGCCGGTCTGCGCGTCGTCAAAGTTGCCGCGCACGGCGCACACGCCGACGTTTTTACCCTCCTGCGTGACCATCTGCAGCTTCTGCATTTCGGAAACGCCGCCGTCGGGATAGAACACAAGGATTTTCGTGCGGTCCACATCGCGGAAGCCCTCAAGCGCGGCCTTGCCCGTGTCGCCGGAGGTCGCGACGAGGATGCAGACGGTCTTCTCCTCGCCCGTTTTCCGGAGCGAGGCCGTCAGCAGATACGGCAGCATCTGCAGCGCCATATCCTTGAATGCGCACGTCGGCCCGTGCCACAGCTCCTGAATATACGTGTTTTCCGTCAGCTTTACGACGGGCGCTGCGGCAGGCGTGTCAAATTTCGCGGGGCCGTAGGCGCTTTTCGCAAAGCCCAGCAGCTCCTCCTCGGTAAACTCGTCGAGATAGCGCTTCATGAGTCTCGCGGCCCGTTCGGGATAGGAAAGCGCGGCGAGCGCTTTGATCTCGTCCATGGTGAGCTGCGGAATTTCCTCCGGCAGATACAGCCCGCCGTCACGGCTGAGGCCCTCGACAATGGCCTGACTGGCCGTTAAGCGGCGGCCTGCGTCACGCGTACTTACATAATACATAGTTTCACGACCTTCATGAGAGAATTGCAGAACAGGTTCTGTATGGTTTCATCGGAATATCCGGTAGTTTTCAAAAAATCACCGAGCCGGTTATAATCGTCCAGCCCGGAAAAGCCCTCCGGCAGTAAATCACAGCCGTCCAGATCTGCGCCGAGGGCAATGTGGCCCTCACCGTCCAGCTCCAGAAACCGGTCAAGATGGCGGCGCAGATCGTCAAACGACGCGCGGGGCGCTTGCGTCAGGAACGGCGCGTAGAGGTTCAGTCCCGCTGTGCCGCCAAGATCGCGGATGGCCCGGAACTGGTCGTCCGTCAGATTGCGCGGGTGCGGGCAGACGGCAAACGAATCGGAGTGACTTGCGATGACCGGCTTTTCGGCCAGCCCGATCATGTCCCAGAAGCCCTTTTCGGACACATGGCTCACGTCGACGAGCATCCCGAGCGCCTGCGCCCGCTTAAAAAAGTGCCTGCCCTTTTCCGTCAGCCCTTCGTCCGAGCCGCACGGCGCGGCAAGGCTGTTCGGAAGGTTCCATACAAGCGAGATCATCCGCACGCCGGATTCATATGCGTGTTCCAGAAGCCCTTCGTCCTCGCGCACAGCCTCTGCGCCCTCAATGGCGAGAAACGCGGCGCATTTGCCGCTCTGCATGGCAGCTTCGGCCTCACTTGCTGTGCGGCAGAGCGTGATCTTGTCCGCATTCTCGCGCAGCTGCGCGTGAAAATTGTCCAGCGCGCGGGAGAAAATCTCCGGTCTTGGCAGCTTTGCCTTGACCCAGGCGGTGCAGAACGCGAAAAACTGCGCCCATGCGCCAAGCCGCTGCGCGCGTTCGAGCGAAACAGCCAGCGTGTTTTTCCGCAGCGGCTGATTTTGCAGCCAGAGTTCGATGGGCGTGTCGCAGTGGCCGTCAAAAACGCGGTAATTTGTCAAAATGCGTCCTCCATATGGGTGATCTGCGGGCGGCGGGTCTGCGTGCCGTCGGGCGCATAGATTTCGATCACGTCGAAGCGCGGCTGCAGCGGCGTTTCGTGTTGGGATAGGTACAAAAGCGCGGTCGTGCGCAGGCGCTGCTGCTTGTGCGCGTCGACAAATTCCCGCGCGGCGGCGAAATCCGCCGATTTTCGCAGTTTGACCTCGCAGAAGACGAGATACTGCCGGTTCGACGCGATGATATCGATCTCGCCGAGCCGCGTGCGGTAGTTCATGGCCTCGATGCGCCAGCCCTTTTTTCGCAGATACTCCGCGGCCAGCGCCTCGCCCCATGGGCCGGACAGGTCACGGGTTCTCATAGAATTTTTTGAGGAATGTTTTTCTGTGGATCGGACTGGGACCGAATTCACGCAGCGCTTCATAGTGCCGCTTCGTGCCGTAGCCCTTGTGGACGGCGAAGCCGTACTGCGGGTACTGCGCGTCGTATTCCTCCATCAGCCGATCCCGCGTGACCTTGGCCAGAATCGACGCGGCGGCGATGGAGGCGGATAGACTGTCGCCCTTGACGATGGTCCGGACCGGCAGACCGAAATCCTTCGTCCGGTTGCCGTCGATGAGCGCAAGCTCCGGCTGCGGGGAGAGCTTCTGCATGGCGCGCTCCATGGCCAGGAACGTCGCCTGTAAAATATTGATCTCGTCGATCTCCTGCTCGCTCGCAAACGCGATGCCGTAAGAGACGGCCTGCTCTATCATGATATCGTACAGCTCCCGGCGCTTTTTGTCCGTAAGCTTTTTCGAGTCGTTGAGGCCGGGGATTTCCAGCCCCGGCGGCAGTATGACCGCCGCCGCACATACCGGCCCGGCCAGTGGCCCGCGTCCCGCTTCGTCCACGCCGCACACCAGTTTGATGCCTGCGTCGAACGCTTCGCGTTCATACACCCAAAGATCCATCGGTTCTTCCTGTCTCATTGCATGTCCTCCGGGCTTTCGAGCGTCAGCTTGCCGAGCTTGCCGCTTCTGTAATCGTCCATGAGCGCCTTTGCCATGCGCTCGGTATTGACCTCGCCGCCGGAGACGAGATAGCCGCGCTTTTTCCCGGCCAGCTGCAAAAGCTCGTATCCGTCCGCATCCTCCGGCGCTTCGAGCTTATAGCGCTCGGAAAGCGTCTGCGGGTAATACTTTGCCAGCAGCGCGATAAAATGGCAGGCCAGCGTCTCGGTGTCGATCACGTCCTCCTTGACGGCGCCCGTGTAGGCAAGGCGCATCCCGACCTCCGGGTCTTCGAACTTCGGCCACAGAATGCCCGGCGTGTCCAGAAGCAAAAGCCCCTGGTCGACCGTGATCCACTGCTTGCCGCGCGTAACGCCGGGGCGGTTCTCGGCCTTTGCGCCCTTGCGCCCGGCGATCTGGTTGATGAACGTCGATTTTCCCACGTTCGGGATGCCGACGACCATGAGCTTCAGGGGCCGTCCCACCTGCCCCTTTTCCGCGTACCGCGCCAGCTTTTCCGCCAGCAGCGTGCGCACCGCCGGGACGAAGCCGGAAATGCCCTTTTTCGTCTTGCAGTCGGTCTGCAGAACGGCATAGCCCTTCGCCCGGAAGTGCTCTGCCCATTTTTTCGTCAGCGCCGGGTCTGCCATGTCGATGCGGTTCAGGACGATCATGCGCGGCTTATTGCCGCAGATCGCGTCGATATCCGGGTTGCGGCTGGCAATCGGGATGCGCGCGTCGAGAATTTCGCACACGGCGTCGACGAGCTTCACATCCTCCTCGATCATCCGGCGCGTCTTGGTCATGTGGCCGGGGTACCACTGGATATTCATGGTGCTCCGGTTCGTGTCTTCCTGCTTCATGATACCGCTCCGAATCTGTGCCAGCTGCGCCCGCCGGTCACGGCTCCAAATTCATTCGTCTGCCGTCCGGGGAAGACCACGAGCAGGACCTTTCCCAAAACAGCCTCTTTTTTCACACAGCCGACGTCGGAGAACCGGCTGTCCTCCGAATGGTTGCGGTTGTCGCCCATGACAAACAGCTCGCCCTCCGGCACGGTGACCGGATAGTCGAGCGCCTTGCCGTATTCGGCGTAGCTCAGATAGGTCGGTTCAAACGTATACGGCTCGTCCAGCGCCTGTCCGTCGACGTAGACGACGCCCGCGTTAAAGTCAATATCCACCGTCTGCCCGCCGACTGCGATCACACGCTTGACCAGCAGTTCGTCATTCTCGGAAAACGGCGGCGTATACAAAACGACGATATCGCCCTGCTTTGCGTCCCGATAGAGAAAATTGCTCTCCAGCACCAGATAGTCCTTGTCGACCAGCGTGGGGTACATCGAGCTGCCGCTCACGCCGTTCAGACGGAAAAAGAATACGAAGACCAGCGTGATGACCGCCAGCATCCGCACCAGATCGAACAGGCTCAGATACGCCTCATAGCCCTTGGGAAGCGGCTGCTTTTCCGGCTTTTCCTGCGTTTCGGACGGCTGTGCCTGCAAATTCTTGTCTTCCTGTTCCATACTAAAAATCCCCCATTTCGGAAGAAGCGTAAAATCAAAAATAGTATACACGATTTCTTCCAATAAAGAAAGAGGAAAATGACCTTTTCTTGCGGCTGGACGCCGGGTGTGCTATACTGAGAGAAAAAGAAGCTCGGGAGGCGGACGGATGTACCGTATTTTGCTGGTCGAGGACGACCCCGGCATCGCGCAGGCCGTCTGCGCGCATCTGCGGCAGTGGGAGCTGGACGCACGGTGCGTGCAGAATTTCCGCGCCGTCATGGAGGAATTCACAGCCTTTGACCCGCAGCTCGTGCTGCTGGATATCTCGCTGCCGTTTTTCAACGGCTACCACTGGTGCACGCAGATCCGCGCCGTTTCGCGCGTTCCGGTCGTGTTCCTCTCTTCCGCGTCGGAGAATATGAATATCGTCATGGCCATGAACATGGGCGCGGATGATTTCATCGCCAAGCCCTTCGATCTGGACGTGCTGACGGCGAAGGTGCAGGCGCTTCTGCGCCGGACGTATGATTTTGCGCCCGCGGAGCCTGTTCTGTCCCACCGGGGCGCGGTCTTGCAGACGGGCGGCCAGTCCCTGCTCGTAAACGGCGAAAAGCTGCCGCTCAGCAAGAACGAGTACCGCATTCTGTGGACGCTTCTGAAGGAAAAGGGCAAAATCGTCAGCCGCGAGAGGCTCATGGAGGCGCTCTGGCAGACGGACAGCTTCGTCGATGAGAACACGCTTTCGGTCAACATGGCCCGCCTGCGCAAAAAGCTGGACGGCGCGGGACTTGCGGGCTTTATCGCCACGCACGTCGGCGCGGGTTATTTGGTGGAATAGATATGCGGTTATTTTTACAGTATCTGCGCGGAAAAGCGGGGAAGATCGTCGCGTTTTTCCTGTTCGCGGTCATTTTTATCGTCTCGTTTGCGCTGTACCACCTGCCGCTGGCTGCGGTGTGGTATCCGTCGGTGTTGTGTGTCATTCTGGGGCTTGCGGTTCTGCTGCTGGATTTCCGGCGGGTCAAAGCGCGGCATGAGACGCTGCGGCTGATCCTTTGCCAGCTGCCCACGCTTCCCGAGACGCTCCCGGCAGCGCACACCGTCCCGGAGGAGGACTACCGCGCGCTGGTGCAGGCGCTGTGCGCGCAGCAGCAGGCGCTCGAGACGCGCATGAACGCGCAGTATCAGGATATGCTCGACTATTATACGCTCTGGGCGCACCAGATCAAAACGCCCATCGCCTCCATGCGCTTATCGCTCCAACAGGAGGACACGCCGCAGGCGAGGCGGCTTTTGCAGGAGCTTTCCCGCGCCGAGCAGTATGTCGAGATGGTCATGGTCTATCTGCGGCTGACGGGCGGCAGCGATCTTGTTCTGCGCGAGTATGAGCTGGATGCGATCGTCCGCCGCGCCGTGCGCCGGTTCGCGGGGGAGTTTATCGGCAGAAAATTAAAGCTCTGCTACGAGCCGCTGAATGTGTCGTGCGTGACGGATGAAAAGTGGCTGCTGTTCGTGATCGAGCAGGTCTTGTCCAACGCGCTCAAGTATACGCGCGCGGGCAGCATCACCATCGAGCTGGAAGCGCCCAAGACCCTCGTCATCCGTGACACCGGCATCGGCGTCGCACCGGAGGACCTGCCGCGCATCTTTGAAAAGGGCTATACCGGCTACAATGGCCGCGGCGACCAGAAGGCCAGCGGCCTCGGCCTCTACCTCTGCCGCACGATCTGCAAACGCCTCGGCCACACCATCACCGCCTCCTCCGTCCCCGACCACGGCACTGCCATCCGCATCACGCTGGAGCAGCGGCAGGTGCGGGAGTGAAAACAGCATCGCCGGCACCGCTGTAAGACGGTACCGGCGATAATTGTGTATTTGCGCTATCCGAGCGTCAGACTGCGGATCTTCTCCCGCAGCGGGAGAATGCGGGACGGGGCGACGGAAAGCTCGTCCACGCCCAGACGCAAGAACGCTTCGATCAGCGCTTCGTCTGCGGCAAGCTCACCGCAGATGCCGACGGTGCACCCCGCCTGATGCGCGCTTTCGACGGTCTGCCGGATCGCGCGCAAAACGGCCGGGTGGTGCGGGTCGCAGAACGGGGCCAGATTCGGGTTCTGCCGGTCCATGGCCAGCAGATACTGCGTCAGATCGTTCGTGCCGATGGAGAAGAAGTCGACCTCGCCCGCAAGCTCGCCGCTCATGAACACGGCGGCAGGCGTCTCGATCATCACGCCGACGCGGTATGGGCCGAAGCGTTCGCCGCGCGCAATGAGCACATCCTCCGCATCGGCCAGCGCCTGCTTCAGCCGGTGCAGCTCGTCCGGGCCGGTCACCATCGGGAACATGATCCCGACGTTTCCATAGCGCGACGCGCGCAGAATGGCGCACAGCTGCGTCTGGAACAGAATGGGCCGCGTCAAACACAGGCGGATCGCCCGCAGGCCGAGCGCGGGGTTGTCCTCCGGCGGCATATCAAAATAACCGACCTGCTTGTCCGCGCCGATATCCAGCGTGCGGATGATGACCTCCCGGCCATCCATGGCCTGCACGACCGTTTTGTAGCTTTCAAACAGCTCGTCCTCGGTCGGGTACGTGCTGCGGCCCAGATACAGAAACTCGCTTCTGAGCAGCCCGACACCCTCCGCGCCGCTTTCCCGCAGCAGCGGCAGATCGTCCGTGCCCGCAATATTGGCGTAAAGGCGGACAGAATGCCCGTCCTGCGTGACGCTCGGGGCGGAGATCAGCTGCCGGAGCGCTTCGCGCTGTTCCTGCTGTGCGGCGATCTTCGCGTTTGCTTCGGCCAGCGTCTGTTCGTCCGGGTCGAGCGTCAGCGTCCCGGAGAAGCCGTCCAGAACCGCCGTGCGCCCGTGCAGCTCCGCCGACACGGGCAGCTGCGAGACAGCCGGAACGCCGAGCGTCCGCGCCAGAATGCCCGTGTGGGAATTCGCCGCGCCGCGCGCGGTCAGCATCCCGCGCACGAATTCGCGCGGGAACTGCACGGTCTGGCTGGGGGTCAGCTCCTCGGCGGCGATGAGGCAGGGTTCGGCGATGGTGTGCTCCGCCTCGCCGTTTAAAATGCGGCAGATGCGGGCGGCGACGTCCCGCACATCGGCGGCGCGTTCACGCATATAGTCGTCGTCCATGGCGGAAAACATGGCTGCGCACTGCTCCCCCGCCTGCCGGACAGCCTCGGCGGCCTCCGCGCCGTCCGCAATTGCTTCCGAAACAAGGTCTGTAAAGTCTTCGTCCTCGGCCATGAGCTGGTGGACGGAGAAAATTTCCGCGTCCTTCTCACCAAGCTCCGCTCTGGCCTTTTCATAGAGCGCGCCGAGCGCGTCCACGGCCTGCCGCTGTGCGCTTTCAAAGCGCAGCTGTTCCTCCTGCGGGGAGACTGCCTGCCGGACGGCGGCCTTCTGCGCGCCGAGAAAGACGATTTTTCCGGCGGCAAGGCCCTGGGAAATGGGAAGCCCTGAGAATACCTGCATGGCGGCGTCCTCAGGCGTTTTCGCGGAACTGCGTCTGCAGCTCCTCAAACGCCTTGTCCTCGTCGGAGCCGTCGATGGTGACGGTGACAGTCTGGCCCTGCTTGATGCCAAGGCCCATCACGGCCATCAGCCGCGTCAGCTGCGCGGATTTTTCCCCGCAGGAGATCGTAATTTTGCTTGTATACGCCTTTGCCGCGCGCACAAGCGCGCCCGCAGGCCGCGCATGAAAGCCCATGGGGTCCTGAATGGTGTATTGAAATTCTTTCATATCGGCTCCTTGTGAAACAATGAAAGTCTGCTGTGTCCATTTTGCACCGGATTTCCAGAAAATGCGTAGGGGCGGACGCCTCTGTCCGCCCGGCAGTGGGGGGATCGGATCATCGAAAATCCTCGGCGAATCCGAATGCACTTGCCCCTACAAAACACTTTGGGAAGCGCATACGGATTTACCCTGAATTTCTGAAAAAGCACTGCATCCAGTGGGCGGACAGAGTCGTCCGCCCCTACAAAACAGGTGCGCATTTCACGCTGCTTCTTTTTATCACGACAGCTTTTTCAGCTCCCGCACGTCGGCAAGCTCGTCCATGATTTCGTCGAGACTGCTGCCTGCGATGGCGCTGACGGTCGCGGCGACCGCGCCCTCGACCAGCGGGCAGTCGGCTAGGACGAGCTTCCGCTCCGGCATGGCCTCGAGCACCATTTCCGCCGTCATGACCGCCGAGCCCATGTCCATGAGCACGATCACGCCGTCGTCTGAGTAAATTTCGTCAATGGCGTTCGAAATTTTTTCATAGCTCGTGCCGAAGCCGCCGCCGTCCAGACCGCCGGCGGCACGGATGGGCACGCCGTCGGCCATCATTTTTGTCAGCTCGACCACGCCGTTTGCCAGTGTTTCGCTGTGCGAAACGATCACAAATCCGACCATGGCCCGCACCTCACACGTGCTCGGCCACGACGCGCAGCATCGTGGTGAACGACGTTGCGCCGGGGTCCTGATGGCCGAGACTGCGCTCGCCGAGATAGCTTGCGCGGCCCTTGGTGGCGATGATGGTCTTGGTGTACTCGACGCCCTGCTCCGCCGCGGCCACGCCGTCGGACAGCGCCTCCTTCGCGCTCTTTCCAGCGTTCAGCGCCGCTTTTACCGCATCACGCGCGGGAATCATGGCATCCAGCATCGTCTTTTCTCCGGCCACGGACTTGCCGCGCAGCTGCACGCCCGCGACGAACGCGTCCAGAATCGTGACCAGATCCTGCGCGTCCAGCTCTGTCTTTCCGGCAAGGGCCTTGCCCGCCTGCATAAACGCCGTCCCGTACAGCGGGCCGGAGGCTCCGCCGACCGTGGACACAAGGGCCATACCGGTAGTTTTGAGCATCGTGCCGATGTCCTTGCCCTCCATCATCGGGCGCTTCTTCTCGACCTCGGCGAAGCCGCGGGCCAGATTGATGCCGTGATCGCCGTCGCCGATGACGTTGTCAAGCTCGGTGAGAAACAGCTTTTCCTCCGTGATTTTTTCGCCGATGGCGTGCAGGATCTCCAGCACCTGTTCCTGATTGACCATAGTAGTTCTCCTTTGCGTTTGGGGTTATGCCTTGAAGGCGATGGTGTCCGCGTGCGCGTCCAGAAGGGCCTTCAGCTCGTCGTCCAGCCGCAGCAGGGACACGGAGAAGCCCTCCATTTCAAGCGACGTCATATATTCGCCCACGTAGGTCTTATAGACCCTGATGCCCTTCGCGGCCAGCACGTCGGCGACATGATTGTTGATGATAAACAGCTCCATCAGCGGCGTTGCGCCGGAGGAGTTGACCATGACGGCGACCTCATGGCCGGTATAGTCGATGTCGGAGAGGATCTTGTCCAGAATATGATCGACGATCTCGTCTGCCGGACGGAGCGGTTCCTTGTGCGTGCCGGGCTCGCCGTGGATGCCGATGCCGACCTCCATCTCGTCTTCGCCAAGCTCGAAGCCGGGCTTGCCCGCCGCCGGGACTGTGCAGGGACGGATGGCGACGCCCATGGTGCGCACGTTGTCAATGACCTTCTGCGCCACGCGCTGGACCTCTTCAAGCTCGGCTCCCTCTTCTGCCTTTGCGCCCGCGATCTTGTGGACGAAGACCGTGCCCGCCACGCCGCGGCGGCCGACGGTATAGAGACTGCCATCGACGGCGACATCGTCATCGACGACGACCTGCGCGACCTTAATGTCGTCCATCTGCGCCATTTCACCGGCCATTTCAAAGTTCATCACGTCGCCGGTATAGTTTTTGATGACCATCAGCACGCCCTTGTCGGTCGCGATGGCCTTGATGCCCTCATAGATCTGATCCGGCGTGGGCGAGGTGAAGACTGCGCCCGCGACCGCCGCATCCAGCATACCCGTGCCGACGTAGCCGCCGTGCGCCGGTTCGTGGCCGGAGCCGCCGCCGGAGATCAGCGCGACCTTCCCTTCCTTCTTTTCCGTCCGCACGACCACGTTGCCGCAGTCCAGCTTGCGCACATACTGCGGATACGCCTTGACCATGCCCTGGATCATCTGATCCTCTACAAGCTCGACCTGGTTGATGAATTTTTTCATGTTTTCGTCCTCCTTGTCAGTTTGCTGCATCAAATTCTGCCAGCCTCAGCTTACCACACTTCTTTGGATGAATCAATAGTTTCCACACCGCAAAACGCGACGCATTTGTCTATGACGCACAATTCTTTGACAGTTTCTGAAAATTGTACAAAAAGTTTTTGCTCCCGCGCGGGGCTTGACCGCAGAGCGGGATTTGTTTATAGTATAGAGCATGAATACCACGCAGGGGGCGGCGGAGATGCACTTCGCGTATTCCGCCGGCGGCGGTTTCCACACTTTTGACGGAAAGGAACCCAGACAGCATGTACGAAATCACCTTCCAATTCGAAAACGGTGCGCAGGAGGTCAAATTCTCCGCCGCGCCCGGCAGCACCATTCTGGAGGCCGCGAAATCGGCCAACGTCGCCATCGACGCGCCCTGCAACGGCAACGGCTCGTGCGGCAAGTGCCGCGTCAAGCTCGTTTCCGGCGAGGTCACCGGCGTGCAGACCGGTCACATCTCCGACGAGGACTATGCCGCGGGCTGGCGTCTGAGCTGCTCGACGAAGCCTGCCGGGGACATCACCGTGCTTGTCCCGGACATCGCCTCGGCCTATCAGAGCCGCATGAAGACGGCAGACCTGTCCTCCGGCGAGGAGATCGCGATCTTCAACCAGCTGCAGCAGGACGTGCAGGCCGCAGGCGTGGACTTCACGAACGACTTTGTGCAGGCGGTTCTTACGCTGGACGAGCCGACGCTCGACGACACCATGCCCGACACCGAGCGGCTTGCGCGCTTCGCGCAGGACGCATTCGACGGCTGCACGGAGGTCAGGCTCACCTATCACACGGTCAAAAAGCTTGCAAAAACGCTGCGCGAGGCCAATTTCAAGGTACAGATCACCGGCACGCTGACGGACGGCGTGCTGACCATCATGGACGTATCCGAAAAAGAGGACGCGCCGCTCTACGGCTGCGCCATCGATATCGGCACCACGACCGTCACGGGCGTGCTCATGGATTTAAAGACCGGTACGCTGACGGCGAAGGCCTCTGCGGGCAACGGTCAGATCCGCTACGGTGCGGATGTCATCAACCGCATCGTCGAGCAGGGCAAGCCCGGCGGCGTTAAGCGGCTGCAGGATGCGATCTTGAAGGAAACGCTGCTGCCGCTCGTCGCGGCGATGTGCAAATCGGCGGGCGTTCCCGTCTCGCGCGTGTTCCGCGTGTGCATTGCCTCGAACACGACGATGAACCATCTGCTTCTGGGCGTGGACGCGAACCCCGTGCGCATGGAGCCGTATATCCCGACGTTTTTCCAGTGGCGCGGCATGACGGCCAAGGATCTCGGCTTCCCGGCCAACCCGGACGCGGAAATTTTGCTGGCCCCGAACATCGGCTCGTATGTCGGCGGCGATATCACCGCAGGCGCGTTCACGAGCCTCATCTGGGACAAGGACGAATTTTCGCTGTTCATCGACCTCGGCACGAACGGCGAGCTGGTCTTCGGCAACCGCGATTTCATGATGTCCTGCGCCTGCTCCGCAGGCCCGGCGTTTGAGGGCGGCGATATCTCCTGCGGTATGCGCGCGACGGACGGCGCGGTCGAATCCGTGAAGATCGACAAGGATACGATGGAGCCGACGCTCGGCATCGTCGGCCCGGAGGGCCAGAAGCCCGTCGGCATCTGCGGCTCCGGCATCATTGATGTCATCGCCGAGCTTTACCGCACCTCTATTATTTCCTCGAAAGGCCAGTTCGTCCGCGAGGGCAAACGCGTCGCGCACGACGAGCACGGCATGGGCCGGTATATCCTCGCGACAGCCGCCGAATCGGAGACGGGCCGCGAAATTTCCATCACGGAAGTGGATATCGACTCGTTCATCCGCGCGAAGGCCGCCATTTTCTCGGCCATCAATATCATGCTTTCCAGCCTTGACATGGATGTGAGCGTGCTGTCGCATGTGTATGTCGCGGGCGGCATCGGCTCCGGCATCAACATGGAAAACGCCGTGCGCATCGGTATGCTGCCGGATATCGACCGGGAACTGTTCGAGTATCTGGGCAACACGTCGCTCTCCGGCGCCTACGCCATGGCGCGGTCGGACTGCGCAGTCGACAAGGTCGACGAGCTGGCGTCCAACATGACCTATATGGAGCTTTCCACGAACCCCAGATACATGGACGAATTCGTCGCGGCGTGTTTCCTGCCGCACACCAGCCGGGAGCTGTTCCCGTCGAGCATTCAGGAGTAAGAATTTTATGCAGGTACAGAACAACAAGGAAGAAATCCCGTTTGCCCATTATGAGGAAAAATTCGCCTCGCTCGACCCGCAGGAGGCGGCAGAGCGCTGCGGCGTGCCGTTCGAAGACGGCCGGTTCACTGTGACGCTGCTGGGGACGGCGTATCAGATCGCGTGGCCTGCGTACGCCATTTCGTCTGAGGACGCAGCCGCGTTCGCACTCAGAAGTCTGCCGTGCCAGACGTTCCTGCTGCGCTTCCTGCTCGAAGGCCGCGCGGCGGAGCCGTCCGGCGGGTACAAGACGTTCCGCGAAATGCCGTGGGGCGAGATGTATATCGGGCCGTACACCGGACGGGTTCTGACGCGGGCGGCGTTCACATTCGGCACGCGCGTGGAAAAATTCCGCGCGGCCTGCGAGAAAATGGGCGCGCTGGCGATCCCGCACGGCGACGCGGGCTTCCAGTTTGACTTTTTGGGCGGCTACCGGATGCAGCTCATGGTCTACGCCGGAGACGACGAATTCCCGCCCAGCAGTCAGGTCCTGTACTCGGACAACTTCGAATCCGGCTTCGCCGCCGAAGACCGCGTCGTCGCCGGCGATATCCTGATCTCAGCGATCAAGGCGCGGATGTAGGGCAACCGTATGGGCCTCCCCTGAAAGGGGAGGTGGCTCGGCGAAGCCGAGACGGAGAGGTTTTGCAGTAGGGTATTTCGATTTTGTGTGATTCTTCGGCAAATCCGTATGCGCTTCCGCATTCGTTTGTAGGGGCCGATGCCTACATCGGCCCGGCAGTATATGCCGCTTTTTACGAAAATCTTCGGCGAATTCGCAACTTCCCTACGGGCCGATGTGGGCATCGGCCCCTACAATCAATGGGGTGGGTGCTTACGGATTTGCCTGATAGCGCTGATACAAATGAAACAGGGAGAAATAAAAAATGGCATTTCAATATCTCGGCCTGCGGGCCAAGCTGGAGCACGTGGACGTCACGGAGGAAGAGGTGAACCGGCAGCTGGTGCGGCTGCAGCAGCAGAGCCAGCGGCGGACGCCGGTGTTTGACCGGCCCTCGCAGAATGGGGACGAGCTGGTGCTCGACTACGCGGGCTTTGCGGACGGAAAGCAGTTCGCGGGCGGCACGGCGGAAAAGCAGACGCTTGTGCTTGGCAGCGGCACATTCATCCCCGGCTTTGAAGAGCAGCTGCTGGGCAAAAACCCCGGCGACGATGTGACTGTGCACGTCACATTCCCGGCTGCATATCACGCGCCGGAGCTGGCGGGCAAGGACGCGGAGTTCCGCTGCCATATCCATGAAATCCGCACCGTCGCGCCCTATGCGCTGGACGATGTGTTTGCAAAAGAGGTCGGGCAGTGCGAGAATATGGCGGAAATGCGCGAAAATATGCGCAGAAGCCTTGAAAATTATTATGCGGAGCGTGCCGAGCTTGAGCTGCGCGACCGCCTTCTGCGGCAGGCGGCGGACACCATGGAGGACTTTACCCCCGACCCCGCCGAGATCAGCAAGGCCGTCGAGGAGCAGCTGGACACCATGTCCGCGCAGCTGGCGCAGAACAATCTGACGCTGGACGATTACTGCAAATTCTCCAATTCCACGCTCGAGCAGCTGCGCGAGGACGCACGCCCCGGCGCTGAAGAGGCCGTGCGCATCAAGGCGCTCGTCCGCCGCGTGGCGCAGGCGGAGGAGCTGCACGCGCATGAGGAGGACGTCGCGCAGGCGCTGAGCGAGATCTGCCGCGCGAACCACATGACGATGGAGGAGCTTCAGCCGTATTACGACGACGCGTTTGCCGCAGCCGTGGAATACAGCATCCTGCTGGCCAAGGTCACGAAGCGCATCCGCGAAAGCGCCGTTATGGACGCGTAAACGCAAAGCAAACCGCCGCAGCCGCATAGGCTGGGCGGTTTTTGCGCGCTTCCGCGGCGGCAAGCGGCAGTTTTTTTACAAAAAACAGGCATGATGAACAAAATAACTTTGATTTATGCGCCGGTTTATAGTATACTGAATACAATGGTTTCCGTCCTCGCAAGCGCGGGCCATAAAAACGGAAGGAGGGCGAAAGAACTTGGAAACGAATTACGCGATTGAGATGCTGAACATCACAAAACGTTTCCCCGGAATCATCGCCAACGACAACATCACCCTGAGGCTGAAAAAGGGTGAAATCCACGCCCTGCTCGGCGAAAACGGCGCTGGCAAATCGACGCTTATGAGCGTCCTGTTCGGCCTGTACCAGCCGGAGGAGGGCGAGATCCACAAGGACGGCCGCAAGGTTGAGATCCGCGACCCGAACGACGCGAACGCGCTCGGCATCGGCATGGTGCACCAGCACTTCAAGCTGGTCGAGTGCTTCTCTGTCCTCGACAACATCATCCTCGGCGTCGAGCCGAACCAGATGGGCTTCCTGCAGAAGCAGGACGCGCGCAAAAAGGTTCTCGATCTGTCCGAGAAATACGGTCTGCACGTCGATCCCGACGCGATCATCGAGGATATCACCGTCGGTATGCAGCAGCGCACCGAAATTCTCAAAATGCTCTACCGCGACAACGAGATCCTGATCTTCGACGAGCCGACGGCTGTTCTGACGCCGCAGGAGATCGAGGAGCTCATGCAGATCATGAAGAATCTCGCGGCCGAGGGCAAGAGCATCCTCTTCATTTCCCACAAGCTGAACGAGATCATGGAGGTCTCCGACCGCGTCACCGTCCTGCGCAAGGGCAAGTGCATCGGCACGGTCGAAACCGCGAATACCACGGCGGAGGAGCTGTCGGCCATGATGGTCGGCAGAAACGTCAGCTTCCACGTGGAAAAAGGCCCGCTCAAGCCGGGCGGCGAGGTCCTGTCCGTCGAGCACCTGACGGTCGCCTCCAAGGTCCATAAGAACAACGCCGTCAAAGACGTGTCGTTCCGCGTCCGCGCGGGCGAGATCGTCTGCATCGCAGGTATCGACGGCAACGGCCAGACGGAGCTTGTCTACGCCCTGACCGGTCTGGAGCCTGCCGTGAGCGGCAAAATTACGCTTGAGGGCAAGGATATTACCCACGCGTCCATCCGGCAGCGCAGTCTCATGGGCATGAGCCATATCCCGGAGGACCGCCACAAGCACGGCCTCGTGCTCGACTATACGCTTGAGGACAATATGGTGCTCCAGCGCTATTTTGAACCCGAATTCACCGACAAGGCCGGCTTCCTGCGCCGCAAGAACATCCGCGCCTACGCTGAGGGCCTGATCGAGCAGTACGACGTGCGCGCGGGCCAGGGCCCGGTCACACCGGCGCGCAGCATGTCCGGCGGCAACCAGCAGAAGGCCATCGTTGCCCGCGAGATCGACAAGCACCCCGAGCTGCTCGTCGCCGTGCAGCCCACGCGCGGTCTGGACGTCGGCGCGATCGAGTACATCCACAAGCAGCTTGTCGCCCAGCGCGACGCGGGCAAGGCCGTGCTGCTCGTCTCGCTGGAGCTGGACGAGGTCATGGACGTGCCGGACCGCATTCTCGTCATGTACGAGGGCGAGATCGTCGGCGAGCTGGATCCCAAGTCCACCACGCAGGAGGAGCTTGGCCTCTACATGGCGGGCGCCAAGAGAGATGAGGTGAAAGCATGAAAAAGAATCTTCTGAAAAACAGCGCCGTGCAAACGCTGGTCGCGTCGCTGCTGTGCATCGTGCTGGGCCTGTTCCTCGGCTATCTCGTCCTGCTGCTGATCAATCCCGACGGCGCGGGCGACGCGATCCTGACGGTCATCAAGAACTTCTGGACGTATAACCGCAAGGCCTCCCAGATCAAATATCTGGGCAACACGCTCGTCAAGACGGCTCCGCTGCTCATGTGCGCGCTGTCGATCCTGTTCTCCTATAAGGTCGGCCTGTTCAACATCGGCGCTGCCGGTCAGTACTGCGTCGGCGCGGCGCTGAGCCTGTATGCGGCGCTGGGCCTCGGCTGGAGCTGGCTGCCGTGTATGCTGGCGGCGATCCTCGGCGGCGCGCTGCTGGCCGGGATCTCGGGCCTTCTCAAGTCCTACTGCAACGTCAACGAGGTCATTTCCGGCATCATGCTCAACTGGATCGTGCTGTATCTGACCAATATGCTCCTTACGCTCGTAAAAGAGGACGCCAGCCCCTATACCAAGGTCCTGGCCAATACCAACGCCTCCGCTGTGCTGCCGTCGCTCGGCCTCGGCGCGCTGTTCAACAAGAACCAGTACGTCGGCCTTGCGATCCCGCTGGCCGTCGTGATGGCAGTCATCGTGTGGATCGTGCTCGACAAGACGAAGTTCGGCTACGAGCTGAAGGCCACGGGTCTTAACAAAAACGCCGCGAAATACTGCGGCATGGCGGAAAAGCGCAACATCATCCTGAGCCTGATGATCTCCGGCGCTCTGGCCGGTATGGGCGCGGCGATGCTGTACCTCACCAGCTACGAGCAGTGGCAGTGCTCCTCCTCCTCCGTCCCGGCCATGGGCTTCAACGGCATCGCGGCTGCCTTCCTCGGCGGCCTGAACCCCATCGGCTCGATCTTCGCCTCGTTCTTTATCCAGCATATCACCGCAGGCGGTGCGTATGTCGATAAGAGTATGTACTGCGCGCAGATCTCCGATCTGATCTCCGCGCTCATCATCTACCTGTGCGGTTTCGTTCTGTTCATGAAGAACGTGATGAGCTCCGTTGCCGCCCGCCGGGAGGAAAAGGCCATTGCAAAGGCCAGGGCCCTGGCGGAAGCCAAGAAAGGAGGCGAGACGGAATGATCCTGCTGCTTCAGTATACGCTGATCTTCGCGTCGGTTCTGATCCTGGTCGCCCTCGGCGGCTGCTTCGCAGAGCATTCCGGCGTTATCAACCTCGGCCTCGAAGGCATTATGATCATGGGTGCGCTCGGCGGCGCGCTGACAATGCGCTATGTGCCGAATACTGTCCCGGCGATCGTGATGATCCTTGCGGTCATCCTTGTCTCCGCGCTGGTCGGCATGGTCTATTCCTGCCTGCTTGCTGTGGCGAGCATCAACTTCAAGGCCGACCAGACGCTCGTCGGCACGGCGCTGAACCTGCTTGGCACCGCCGGTGCGACGGTCATTGTCAAGGCCATCAACACCGCTGCCAACCCCGACGACGTTTCGTCCATCGTGCAGTACGGCAGCGCAAAGAATGCGCTTCTGGCGCCCATCGGCTCGTTTGAATTCAACTGGTTCATGCTCGTGGCGTTCATCGCGCTCGTCACTGCCTATGTGACGCTGTACAAGACCCGCTTCGGCCTGCGCCTGATGGCCTGCGGCGAGCATCCGCAGGCAGCTGCCAGCGTCGGCATCAACGTCTATAAGATGCGCTGGGCGGGCGTGCTCATCTCCGGCGTCCTCGGCGGCATCGGCGGCATCGTCTTCATCACCGCAGGCGTTTCGGAGTGGCGGTTCGAATACGGCGTGGCGGGCTTCGGCTTCCTGTCCCTCGCCGTTATGATCTTCGGCCAGTGGAAGCCGCAGCGCATCGCGCTGGCCGCGCTGCTGTTCGGCTTCTTCCGTGCGCTCGGCAACGTCTACACGGGCTTCAGCTTCCTCAAGGCGATGAACCTGCCGAGCTCTCTGTACAATATGCTGCCGTACATCATTTCGCTTATCGTGCTTGCCTTCACGTCCAAGAATTCCCGTGCGCCGAAGGCCGAGGGTATCCCCTACGACAAGGGTATGCGGTAAGCTGTACCCGGTTTCTGTCTCCGGCAGGTTCATACGGACTTGCCGGAGCCTTCATTTCAAGCTCAGGAGGATTTGATTTCTATGCGAATGGTTGATCTCATTGAAAAAAAGCGGGACGGCGGCGTTCTGACCGACGACGAGATCCGCTTTATCATCAAGGGCTTTACGGACGGCTCCATCCCCGATTACCAGATGTCCGCCTTTGCCATGACGGTGTTCTACAAGGGTATGACCGACCATGAGACTGCCGTCCTGACCGATGCGATGATGCGCTCGGGCGATACGGTGGATTTGAGCCGGTTCGGCGACAAATCCGTCGACAAGCACTCCACCGGCGGCGTCGGCGACAAGACGACGCTGATCGTCGCGCCGATCGTGTCGAGCCTCGGCGGCAAGATGGCCAAGATGTCCGGCCGGGGCCTCGGCCACACGGGCGGCACGGTCGATAAGCTCGAATCCATCCCCGGTTATCAGACGACGCTTTCGGCAGAGGCCTTCATGCAGCAGGTCGAGGACGTCGGCGTAGCCGTCATCGGCCAGTCCGGCAATCTGACGCCCGCCGATAAAAAACTCTACGCGCTGCGTGATGTGACCGCGACGATCGATTCTCTGCCGCTCATCACGTCGTCCATCATGTCCAAAAAGCTCGCCGCAGGCGCGCATTCCATCGTGTTGGATGTCAAGATCGGCTCCGGCGCGTTTATGAAAACGCTCGAAGACGGGCAGAAGCTTGCCGAGAGCATGGTGCGCATCGGCAAGGCCTGCGGCCGGAACGTTGTGGCGGTCATGTCCAACATGGATATTCCGCTCGGCTTCTATATCGGCAATGCGCTTGAGGTGCGCGAAGCGGTTGAGGTCCTGCGCGGCCATGGCTGCCCGGACCTGACCGGCGTGTGCATCACGCTGGCGGCCAATATGCTGCACCTGTGCAACGGCTGGCCCATCGAAGAGGCCACGAAGCAGGCAGAGGAGGCAATTTCCTCCGGCCGTGCCTTCGAGCAGATGAAGCGCTGGATCGCCGCGCAGGGCGGCGACGCACGCGTGCTGGACGATGTGAGTCTGCTGCCGCAGGCAGCGGTGCAGTATGAGCTGAAAGCGCCGCAGGCGGGCTATATCCACCATATGGACGCGCAGAAGATCGGCGAAAGCTCCGCCATTCTCGGCGCGGGCCGCAAGACGAAGGACGACACCATTGACTTCGCCGCCGGCATTGTCCTGAAGGAAAAGACCGGCGCGAAGGTCGAGCAGGGCCAGACGCTGGCCGTGCTGCACACGAACCGGCCGGAGACGCTTGCCGACGCGGAGCGCGTCTTTTTGGAGGCCATCCGCTGGGGAACCGACGCGCCGGAGGCGCAGCCGCTGATCTACGGGATCGTAAAGTAAAAAGAGGAGAGATAGAGATATGTCAGATGTGATCGTCATCGGTGTTGCCGGCGGGACCGGCAGCGGAAAAACCACGCTCGTCAAGGCGCTGATGAACCGCTTCGGCGACAATATCAGCGTCCTCAGCCACGACAACTATTACAAGCGGCACGACGAGATGAGCTATGAGGAGCGGACCCACCTCAATTACGACTGCCCGGACGCGTTCGACACCGATATGATGATCGAGCATCTGCGTATGCTAAAAAACGGCCAGGCCATCGACTGCCCGACGTATGACTACACCATCCACAACCGCGCCGACGAGGTGCTGCACGTCGAGCCGCGCAGGGTCATTGTCGTCGAGGGCATCATGATCTTTGTCGACAAGACGCTGTGCGATGAGATGAACATCCGCATCTTCGTCGACGCCGACGCCGACGTGCGCCTGTGCCGCCGCATCCGCCGCGACGTCAAAAAGCGCGGCCGCAGCATCGATTCCGTCATTGACCAGTATCTGACCACCGTCAAGCCCATGCACGAGCTCTATGTCGAGCCGAGCAAGAAAAACGCGAACCTGATCGTCCCGGAGGGCGGCAAGAACCTCATCGCCCTCGAAATGATCATCAACCGCATCCAACGGCACATCGACGGAAACGCGGAATAAACCGCCGGACAAAAAGAACACCCCCGGACAGCAGTCCGGGGGTTCGTTTTGCATTGGGCTTATTCGACCGTGACGCCTCTCTTGGCGAATTCTTCAACCATGAGGTCGAGGTCGGGCTTGATGTTGATGGGTTCGCCTGCGGACTTGATGGCGTTCGCCACGTCCTTCAGGCCGTTGCCGGTCACGACGGAGACGACCGTTGCGCCCTTTTCGATCAGGCCCAGCTCGCAGGCCTTCTTGACGGCGGCAGTGCCGGTGACGCCGGCGGGCTCGCCAAAGACGCCGCAGGTGCGGCCCAGCAGCTTCTGTGCGGCGAGAATTTCCTCGTCGGTCACGTTGACGGCGATGCCGTTGGACTCGCGGATGGCCATGAGGGCCTTATCGGCATTGCGCGGCACGCCGACGGAGATGGAGTCGGCGATGGTATTCTCCTCCATCGGCTCCCAGGGCTTGTTTTCCTGGATGGCGCGGTTGATGGGGTAGCAGCCGGTCGACTGCGCGGAGATCAGGCGCGGCAGCTTGTCGATGAAGCCGATGGCGTACAGATCCTTCAGGCCCTTCCACACGCCCGCGATGGTGCAGCCGTCGCCGACGGAGATCGCCAGATAGTCGGGCATTTCCCAGTTCAGCTGTTCCGCGATCTCGAGGGAAACCGTCTTCTTGCCCTCGGACAGATACGGGTTGATGGCCGCGTTGCGGTTGTACCAGCCCCATTTTTCAATGGCTTCGGCGGACATCTTGAAGGTTTCCTCATAGTTGCCCTTGACGGAAATGACGTTCGCACCGAAAATCATCAGCTGCGCGACCTTGCCCTTCGGGGCACGTTCCGGAACGAAGATGTAGGTCTTGAAGCCTGCGGCAGCGGCGTTGCCCGCGAGGGAAGAGGCCGCGTTGCCCGTGGACGAGCAGGCGATGATCTTCGCGCCCGCCTCATGCGCCTTGGCGACGGCCATGGCGGAGGCGCGGTCCTTCAGAGAAGCCGTCGGGTTGATGCCGTCGTCCTTGACCCACAGACGGCCAAGGCCCAGCATTTCCGCCAGCTTCGGCTCTTCATACAGCGGGCTCCAGCCCACGCGCAGCGGCGTGTCGGGTGTGGTGTCCTCGACCGGCAGCAGCTCCCGATAGCGCCACATGGTCGGGTTCACGCGGTTTTTCAGCGTTTCCTTGGTGAAATGCGCCTTGATGTAATCATAATCATACACGATATCCAGAATCCCGCCGCAGGAGCAGTTGGTCAGATTCGGGACAGCCTCATATTCCTTGCCGCAGCGCACGCAGCGCGCACATTTGACGTTTTTCATTCAGAATCCTCCTTCAGATTTTCCAGCGCGACACGCACAGCCTCGACCACGAACGCAGAAAATGTGCAGTCCGTTCCCTTGATGGCGTCCTCAATTTCATCGATCACGTCATTGGGGAAGCGGATGCTCTTGTTTGTCGTGGGCGGAATATTCGGGATTCGGAATTTCTTCATCGCAATGCACCTCGCATTATGTTTCGTAATGCAAATTGTATTGCAATTATGCGCCGAACATTGTAATATAAACGTAGCACAAATGTGCAACAAAGGAGGCGCATGTATTATGAATGAAATTCCTGAATATTACACCATTTTATTTCAGGCCGCAGAACAGGCGATTCAAGCGCTGGAACAGCAAAATTACGGGCTTGCGAAACAAATTCTGATCGACGGCGAACAGGCCGCCGAGGAAGCGTTTGTCGCAAAGGATGAATAAACGGGGTGGGGTCATTCCCCCACCCCATTTTGGTTCTATATTGGCTTAATTTCGGCTTACAGCGCCTTCAGCAGACCAACCTCGTCGTTGAATGCGTTGATGAGCTCGTCGAGCTCCTTGGCCTGTGCGTGGACGGCATCCCAGGTGTTCTTGGTGTCGTACCACTGGGCGTTCAGGTCTTCGACGCTCATGCCCTGCTGCTCGACCCAGGTGTAATACTTCAGGTTGTGGACTCTCTTGCGCTCCGGATAGGTCAGCTCCAGCATACTGTCGGTCTTGAGGTTCAGCATATGCAGGTTGTGATCCAGCTCGGCAGCCTGTGCGGAGTATGCGCCGTACATCTCGTTCAGCTCTTCGACACGGGACTTGTACATGACGGCGGAGTCGGTCAGGACGGTGACGACGACGTCATCCTCGGTCAGCTCATAGAACTTGGCAAACTTGATGCAGCAAAGAACGTTTGCGATGCCGGAAATGCCCATCCAGGTGAACTTTTCGATCTGCTCGTCAGACAGGCCGAGGGTCTTGAGGTACTCCTGGCCTTCCTTGCAGTTGAACAGGCGGAGCAGTCTCTGGGAATCTTCGTCGTCAATATCGATGACCATATCGGTGTTCTTGACATTGTGGACCCAGGGGATGTGCTTGTCGCCGATGCCTTCGATGCGGTGGCCGCCGAAGCCGTTGTCCAGGATGGTCGGGCACTGCAGCGCTTCGCCGACAGCCAGCTTCATGCCCGGATAGCGCTCCTTGAGGAGGTCGCCCGCGGACATCGTGCCGGCGGAGCCGGAGGTGAAGCAGGCGCCAGCCAGTCTCTGGCCGGGCTTCTTCACGTTCTCAAACAGGTCGCTCAGAGCGTAGCCGGTGACATTGTAGTGCCACAGGGGGTTGCCCATCTCGGCGAACTGGTTGAAGATCATCATGCTGGGATCCTGCTTGAGCTCCCAGGTCTTGTCGAAGATCTCCTTGACGTTGGACTCGCAGCCCGGGGTGGCGATGATCTGACCGGCGATGGTCTTCAGCCAGTCAAAGCGTTCCTTGGACATATCCTGCGGCAGGATCGCGACGGAGTCGCAGGCCAGCAGCTTGGAGTTGAACGCGCCGCCGCGGCAGTAGTTGCCGGTGGAGGGCCATACAGCGTGATGATAGGTGGCGTCGAACTGGCCGGTCACAAGACGCGGAGCCAGGCAGCCGAAGGAAGCGCCGACCTTATGGCAGCCGGTCGGGAACCACTTGCCGGACATGGCCAGAATGCGGCACGGAACGCCGGAAACGGAGGACGGGATCTCAACATAGTTCGGGGTCTTCTGATACAGGCCGCCGGACTCCTTGGCCTCATTGTGCCAGCTGATGCGGAACAGGTTGACGGGGTCAACGTCCCACAGGCCGGTGTGCGTCAGCTTTTCCTTGATCTTCTCGGGGATCAGATCGGGGTTCTGCATCTGGGCGATGGTCGGGATGATGATGTTGTTTTCCTTGGCCTTCTGGATGTTATGCAGCAGGCCTTCTTTGTTGATGGTCAGATCGATCTTGCTCATAGTTCGTTTGTTCCTCCTGTTTTACTGTTGTCTAAGTATGAATAAAGCGTATACTTGGAGATGCCGAAATGCTTGGCGATCTTATCGCCGGATTTAGTGATCAGAAGTGCGCCGGAATTACTGAGATAGCGGATGGCCTTGACCTTGTCGTCCTTGGTCATGAGCGCGACGGGCTTGCCGACAAGCTCGTCCGCCTGCCGGATGAGATCGTCCAGCAGATCGGCCACGTTGAGCGTGATGCGCTCCGGCTCGCGGCTGGCTTGCTGGTCGGCAGAAATGAAGTCGTGCAGGGAGTTTTCAAACAGCTGCATCATGGAAATGTCGTAGTTGATCCCAAGGATCCCCGTGACCTTGCCGGTCTCGTCCCGGATGTAGACCGAGGAGGATTTCAGGATCTTCCCGTCCTTTGTGCGCGTCAGATAGCCAAGCTGATCCTCCGCATTGTCGTCCTCATGGCCCAGCTGCTCCAGTACGACGTGGGAAGGTCCGTCACCGACCTTGCGGCCGGTCACGTGTCCGTTTTCAATCGCCACGATCGAGGAATAGGCGCTTTTGCCGGAAAGCTCATGAAGCACGACCTCGCAGTTGCTGCCGAACTGCGCCGCGATCGCCTTTGCGATCTGCTCAAGCAGTTCCAGTAATTTTGCGTCCAATCTGCTATCACCTCCAAATTTAATACCCGAATGAAGTCTAAAGCTATCATACCAGTATCAGAAGCAGATTGCAAGGAATTTTCAAAAATATTTTTAGGCTAACAAAAATTTTGTTGCTCTTTTCGCGAAATTACCGCGTCAGCTGCGTGAGAATGGACTCGAAGCCCTTGCAGGACTTGAGCAGCTGGTCGATTTCAATGTACTCGTCGCGCACGTGCGCAAGGCTTTCGAGCGACGGGCCGTAGCCGATGGTCGGGATACCGGCCTCGCCGCAGAAGCTGCTGCCGTTGGTGCAGAACGAGAAGTGCGACAGCGGCGCCTCGATGCCCGCGTCCTTCAGGCCCTTCAGCGCGGCCTGCACCAGCTCGCTGTCCTCCTCCGTGACCCAGGCCGGGAAATAGCGCTTGGCGCGGATGGTGTCGCCCGTCCAGCACTTTTCTTCGCCCTCGGCCAGATAGCACCGGGCCTTGAGGCCGGGGTGCGTTTCCTGCGCGCGGGCAATGGCTTCGTTCACCTGCCCGAGAATGACGGCCTCATCCTCGCCCACAAGCGTCCGGCGGTCAAATGTCGCGCGGCAAAGAGACGGCACGACCGACGCGCCGGGGTACGGCTGGGAGATAATATCCGTCAGCTCCAGAATGCCCTTGCCGAGCAGCGGATGCTCGTTCGGGACGATCTTCCGGATCTCGTCGATCACCGCCGTCATGGCATACACGGCGTTGACGCCCTTTTCCGGATTGGAGGAATGGCAGCTGACGCCCTCCGTCTCGACGACGACCTCCGCCCGGCCGCGCTGGCCGCGCTTGATGGTCGTGCTCGTGGCCTCGCCGATGATGACAAGATCGGGCTTTGCCAGCCGCGTAATTTCGCGGGAGGACACGCCCTCGAACCGCTCCTCATGCACCGTGCACGATACGCAGACGCGGCCCGCGAAGTCCCTGTCGGTCTTTTCAGCAAAGCGCGCTGCGGCCGTGATCATGGCGCAGTCGCTGCCCTTCATGTCGGACGCGCCGCGGCCGTAAATTTTCCCGTCCGCGATCTCGCCGCCGAACGGGTCATGCTCCCACTGCGGCGCGTCGATCACGTCCACGGTATCGATATGGCCGTCCATCAGGACGGTCTTGCCGGGCCGCTTGCCGTTGATCGTGCCGAGGACGCTGCCGAAGCGGTCGATAATGACCTCGTCGAAGCCGTATTCCTCCATTTTCCGCTTCATCAGCTCCGCCACGCCCTGCTCCTGTCCGGAATAGCTGGGAATGCGCAGCGCCTCCTGACAAAACGCGATCAACTGTTCATTTGTATCAATATCCATGCGGTAAAGATCCTTTCTCTCTCATGATTCTGCTTGAAGCATAGGGCAGCCCCGCGCCGTTGTCAAGCCGCGCACGCAAATTCTGCGTTTTACAAAAAATCCACCGCCCGTTTTGAGCAAAGCGGCGAAGGCTGGATATCGTTGGCAGGGACGGAGCGCTGCTACGCCCGGCAGGATGCACCGTTTTTTACGGAACTCTTCGGCGAATTCGCAGCTTCCCAACGGGCCGGCAGAGCCGCCGGCCCCTACAGAACTCCGGCGAATCCGTACTGCCCTGCAAATTTTGACTGCAAAGCTGGTTTACCGCAGCAATTCAAACGCAATTATTTGCAAATCCGTTGTACCGTAACAGGCGGCGCGTACCATAGCGGGGGCCGCCGGAGGCTCGTCGAAAAAGGCCTCGACGGAACGAGTCTCCGCTGTTCGCGAAGCCTCTTTTCCTGCTTAGGGTGTATCTGAAAACTCCCAACGCACCCGGACAGCGGGCCTTTTTGCGGTGCGCCGCGTCATTTTTCCTTGAAATACGTCAGTATTCCTGCGAAAAAATGTCTTGCGCAACGCAAAAATCCCTCGCTGCCGGTCACATCATGAGTTTTCAGATACACCCTAGTGTAGGAGAAAAAGCGAAAAATCATGTCTATTATCATAGACATCCGGAAACTTTTATGTTAGGATGTCAAATAAAGTCTCGAAATTTGGAGGGACAGCTGTATGATGGACAACAGATTCGAAGCCGCGTTTTCCACGTTTCTGGACAGACACGAAAAAATCGCGGAAATCAATAAAAAAATATTGATTTCCGCTTGATTTTTTCCTCCGTACACAATACAATAGGCACGAAGGAGAACAGGAAGGACAGGAAGATGTGAGCCTGTCAATTTAACACACAAAGCATGCGTACCCGAACGTTGCATGAGTAGAAATGACGCGTCAAGTACCGGTTGGATGGGAGGTTGCCGCCGGGCGAAGGAGTCTCTCCGCGGTGTCATTTCGCATCCGCTATAGCAAACTGAAATTGTACAGCAGTTTCTTTCTTGTTTGAAAGTCCATATCACCAAACCTCCTCCCATTGACAAAATAGGAGGCTTTTTTATGTCTAATTTTACGAAAAATATGTCTGCCGCGCAGACTGCGCCGCGTCATGGGCTGCAGAATGTGCGCACGCTCGTGTCCTGCGCGCTGCTGGCTGCCGTTTCCGTCGTGCTGGCCCGGTTCATTATCCCGATGCCCAACGAAACGACCCGTTTCTCCCTCGAAGCCGTGCCCATTTTCCTGGCCGGTATGCTCTTCGGGCCGCTGCCCGGCGCGCTGGTCGGCTTTGTGGCCGATTTTGTCGGCTGCCTGTTCTCCGGCTACGGCTATAATCCGATGTTCTGCGTACCGCCCATTCTCTACGGGCTCTGCGCGGGTCTGTTCCAGCCGCTGCTGGTGAAAAAGACGTCTATCCCCACCATCGCCCTGTCGTTCCTGCCTGCCATCGCGCTCGGCTCGATCCTCTATCAGAGCTTCTCCCTCGCCTTTGTCTACGGCGGCGACGCGAAAACGGCGTTTTTCCTGACAAAACTGGCAACCCGCTCGGTACAGCTCGGCGTGACGTTCGTCATTGACGTTCTGGTGGTATGGCTGCTTTATAAATCCAAGGTGTTTACCGCCGCCAAGCTTTGGCCGCCGGTGAAATACGAATCGAAATCAAAAGAAGGTAATTGACATGACGCTTGACGAAGCGCTGCATTATATCCATTCCGTCTGCTGGAAGGGCAGTGTCCCCGGCCTGGAGCGCATCAGCGCGCTGCTGGACAAGATGGGCCACCCCGAACGCAAATTAAAGTTCATCCACGTGACCGGTACAAACGGCAAGGGCTCGACCTGCGCAATGCTGGCCAGTATGTTCACAAAGGCCGGATACAAAACGGGCCTGTACACCAGCCCCTATCTCATCCGCTTCAATGAGCGCATCCAAATTGACGGCGTACAGATCCCAGACGAAGAGATCTGCGAGATCACGGAATATATCAAGCCTCTCGCGGATTCGATTTTCGAGCAGCCGACCGAGTTTGAGATGGTCACGGCGTTGGGATTTGAGTATTTTGCCCGTCACAACTGCGACCTCGTTGTCTGTGAGGTCGGCATGGGCGGCGAATTTGACGCCACAAACGTCATTCTGCCACCGGAGGTTGCAATCATCTGCAACATCGGCCTTGACCACACGGAGGTGCTGGGCGATACGCTGGAAAAGATCGCCGCGACGAAGTCCGGCATCATCAAGCCCGGCTGTGACGCGGTCATTTACCGCGAAACGCCGTCGGTCGAGGCTGTGATCGAGGCGCGGTGCAAGGAGGTCGGTGCAAAGCTCCACAAGGCGGACTTTGCCGACATCCGGCTCATTTCCCACGATCTGACCGGTCAGGTCTTCGACTGGGAGCGCTTCCACGCGCTGAAGCTGCCGCTGCTGGGCAATCATCAGCTGCACAACGCTGCCGTCGCCCTCACCGCGGCGACCGTCATGCAGCAGCGCGGCTGGCACATCACGGACGAACAGATTCGCGAAGGACTTGCGGACGTTCGCTGGCCGGGCCGGTTCGACGTACGGCGCAAGGACCCGCTGTTCATCATCGACGGCGGACACAACCCGCAGTGCATTCAGGCGCTCGTCAAGAACATTCAGGACTATCTGGCCGGCCGGCCGCTGACCATCCTGACCGGCGTTCTGGCCGATAAGGATTATAACTGTATGTACCGGAACGTCGAGCCCTACGCGAAGGAATTCATCACCGTCACGCCGGGCAATCCCCGCGCGCTGAACGCGCACGAACTGGCGCAGTACCTGTCCCAGTTCGGCAAACCCGTCACGGCCTGCGACGCAGTCGCGGACGGCGTCCGTCTGGCCGTGGAGCACGCGGGAAAGGACGGCGTCGTCCTCTGCTACGGGTCGCTTTACATGATCGGCGAGATCGAAGCCGGTCTGCAGCGGCTCTGAGCGTGAATCTTTTCTCATAAACAGCCTGCACGAAAGCCGCCCCTTGTCATGCGCATGGAACTGCATGACAAGGGGCTTGTTTTGTCAGCACCGGAGATTCCTGGCGAACCCAGCGAAGCGGTTCGACGAGCCTCCGGCGGCCCTATCTTTTCCGTCTTGCCGGAAAAGATAGGGGAGAAAAGGGACACTGGGGTACGGTTTGGTGCGTGCTGCGGGTGCGATTTTAGGTAAGTCCTGATTTCTAGCTGTTATGAACACACAGACTCACCCTACGAGAGCTATGGTACGCGCCGCCTGTTACGGTACAACTAGATTTGCAAATAGCTGCGTTTGAATGGGTGCGGTAAATCAGCTTTGCAGTCGAAATTTGCAGGGCGGTACGGATTCGCCGGAGTTCTGTAGGGGCCGGCGACTCTGCCGGCCCGCTGGGAAGCCGCGGATTTGCTGAAGCGTTCTGTAAAACCGGTGCGATTTGCCGGGCGGGGTCAGAACAGCGTCAGCTGGCTGGTGAGGGGGAGGTCGCCGAAGGCGCCGGCGGATTGGAGCTGGTCGATGAGCGTCTTGGACACCTTCGGACAGGCATCGGCGAATTCCTCGACGGACAAGAACTCCCGGCCCTCGCGGGCGTTCATAAGGTCCCAGGCCGCCGTTTCACCAAGACCGGCCACGGCCACGAACGGCGGACGCAGCTGCCCGTCCTCGATCTGGAACTTCGTCGCGTGGGAGTGGTAGATATCGATCGGCGCGAAGGTGAAGCCGCGCAGATAGAATTCATAGCAGACCTCAAGCGTGGTGAACAGATCGTCGTCCTTGGCGCTGGAATCCTCGTCCTCCTTGATCTCCTGCAGCTTTTTCTTGACAAGCTCGATGCCGTGGCACATCATGCCCTCGTCGAAGCCGCCCTTCTGGCTGCGGCGGTAGAAATAGGCCGCGTAGAACGCAAGCGGCTCGTGCACCTTGAACCACGCGATGCGGAAGGCCATCATGACATACGCCGTCGCGTGGGCCTTCGGGAAAAGATACTTGATCTTCTTGCAGGAGCCGATGTACCATTCCGGCACGCCTGCGGCCTTCATTTCCTCCTCCGCGCCGTCGGGCAGACCGCGGCCCTTTCGGACGGCCTCCATGATCTTGAACGATCGCTTTTCGGGCATCCCGCATTTGATGAGGTACAGCATGATATCGTCGCGGCAGCCGATGGCGTCGTTGACGGAGGCGGTCTTGGACAGGATCAGATCGCGCGCGTTGCCCAGCCACACGTCCGTGCCGTGGGAGAAGCCGGACAGGCGGATGAGCGTGTCGAATTTTGTCGGCTGCGTCTCCTGCAGCATCCCGCGCGTGAAGCCCGTGCCGAATTCCGGGATGGCGACGGAGCCGACCGGCCCCAGAATGGGGTCGTTTTCATAGCCCAGCACCTTGCTGGACGTGAAGATCGACATAGTATCCTGATCGTCGAGCGGGATCTTCTGCGCGTCGACGCCGGTCATGTCCTCCAGCATACGGATCATGGTCGGGTCATCGTGGCCCAGCATATCGAGCTTCAGGAGGTTTTCCTCCATGGAGTGATATTCAAAATGCGTCGTGATCCATTCGGAGTCCTTGTCGTCCGCCGGGTGCTGCACGGGGCAGAAGTCCCAGATCTCGTTCTCCTGCGGAATGACGACGAGGCCGCCGGGGTGCTGGCCGGTCGTGCGCTTGACGTTGACGCAGCCGAGCGCCAGCCGGTTCTCCTCCGCCTTGGGGACGGTCTTATTGCGCTCCGACAGGTATTTTTTCGCGTAGCCGTAGGCCGTTTTTTCCGCGACGGTGCCGATGGTGCCCGCGCGGAAGACATGGGTTTTGCCGAACATCTGCACACAGTAAGCGTGCGCCTTGGCCTGATATTCGCCGGAAAAGTTGAGGTCGATATCCGGGACCTTGTCGCCGCCGAAGCCGAGAAACGTCTCAAACGGGATATTGAACCCGTCCTTGTCAAGCTTCGCGCCGCACTTCGGACATACGGCATCTGGCAGGTCCGCGCCGCAGGCGCAGTCGGCCGGAACCTCAAACGTCGTGAACTTGCACTGCGGACAGCGGTAGTGCGGCGGATAGGAATTGACCTCCGTGATGCCGGACATGAACGCCACGATGGATGAGCCGACCGAGCCTCGCGAGCCGACAAGATAGCCGTGCTCCAGCGAGTTCTGCACCAGCTTCTGTGCCGACATATAAATGACGTCATAGTGGCAGGAAATAATGTCGTGCATTTCCGTGTCGACGCGCTTCTGCACAAGCTCCGGCGGGGTTTCGCCGTAGAGCCGGTGGAGCTTGCCGTAGACGAGGGCTTTCAGGTCCTCGACGGAATTTTCGATCTTCGGCGCGAACAGATTGTGCGGCACGGGCCGCAGCGTCTCGCACCAGTCAACGATGCGGTTCGGGTTCTCGATGACGACCTCATGCGCCTTTTCCGGGCCGAGATAGGAGAATTCCTCCATCATCTCATCTGTCGTGCGCAGATACAGCGGCAGCGGCCGGTCGGCGTCCGGCATCTGCTTGGTGGCAAGCAGGATGTGGCGGAAAATCTCATCCTCCGGGTCAAGGAAGTGCACGTCGCCGGTCGCGACGACGGGCTTTCCCAGCTCCTCGCCGAGCTTGACGATGGTGCGGTTGAAGCCGCGCAGTTCTTCCTCGTCCTCGGCAAGGCCCTTGTCGAGCATGAAGCGGTTGTTGCAGATGGGCTGGATCTCCAGGAAGTCATAGAAGCTAGCGATACGCTTGAGTTCTGCCCAGCTTTTGTGGTTTAGAATCGCCTGGAACAGCTCGCCCGCCTCGCAGGCCGAGCCGATGATAAGTCCCTCGCGCCATTGCAGCAGCTCGGACTTCGGCATGATGGGCACGCGCTTGAAATACTTGAGATTGCCGTAGGAGATCAGCCGGTACAGATTGCGCAGGCCGATGGAGTTTTTCGCAAAGACGATGATGTGCCGCGCACGGCGGTCAAGGATCTTGCTGCCGGAGCGCAGCTGCTCCATGCGCGGGTTGATCTTTTGCAGCGAGTCCAATCCCTGCTCCTGCATCATCTTGAAAAAGCGCATGAGCAGATACCCGCAGGTGATCGCGTCGTCGGAGGCGCGGTGATGGTTGAAATCCGGCAGGCTCAGTGCATCGGCGACAATGTTGAGCTTGTACTTGCCAAGCTCGGGCATCAGGTTCTGCGCCAGAATGAGCGTGTCGACATACGTCGGGTGGAACGGCAGGCCGAGCTTTTCGCATGCCGCCGTCACGAAGCCGATGTCAAAATCCGCGTTGTGCGCGCACAGGGGGCGGCTGCCGACGTATTCCAGGAATTTCGGCATTGCCTCGGAAATATCCGGCTGCCCGGCAAGCATCTGGTCGTTGATGCCCGTCAGATCGACGATCTTCGGCTGTAGGGGCCGGTGCGGGTCGACGAAGGTCTGGAACGTGCTGAGAACTTCATTGCCCTTCATGATGGCTGCGCCGATCTCGATGATCGTGTCGTGGAGCGAGGACAGGCCGGTCGTTTCCAGATCAAACGCGACGTATTCCCCGTCAAAGGAGAAATCCTCCTCGCCGTGGACGGCGATGCGGTCGTCGACGTCGTTGACGTAGTAGCCCTCGCAGCCGTAGAGGATTTTGATGTTCTGGTCCGTCCCCGCGACCTTGGCCTTGGACGCGGCCTTCATCGCGTCCGGGAACGACTGCGCGCCGCCGTGGTCGGTGATGGCGATGGCGCGGTGGCCCCAGCTGGCTGCCCGCTTGACGGCAGCGCCGGTATCGGTCAGCGCATCCATGGAGGACATGGTCGTATGCAGGTGCAGCTCGACGCGCTTTTCGGGATACGTATCGCGGCGCTTGGGCGCTTCGATCTTTTCCATGGCGTTCGGCTGCAGCACCATTTCGTTGTCATAGCGGTCAAAGCTCATCTTGCCCTGTACGCGCAGCCACATACCTGGCTGGACGTTGTCAATGATGGGCTTGGCCTTTGCGGCCTCCATGAACTGGTTCACGCGGACGGAGCTGGTATAGTCTGTCATATCGAAGCAGATGACCCACGCCCCGCGCTTTTTCAGCTCCCGGTGCTGCACGGCGAAGACCTTGCCCTCGACGATCACGCGGAACATATCGAGGTTCAGCTCCTCCATCCGCACGGGCCTGCCCGAAAACGGCCTGCCGTAGAACAGCGCACCCGTAGGCTCTGCCGGTGTGGAGGCAGCTCCGCCGGAGGCTTTTGCGCCGCCCTGCGGCACGCTGGCCGTGATGGCAGGCGCGTTTTTAAGCGCCTCGGCGCGGATACGCGCCGTCTCTTCAAACAGCGCACGGCCCTCTAAATTGCTGTGCGCCTCGACCTCGATCTTTTTGGAAACGCCGAAGCGGTCGCGCAGGAACTGTTCGGCCTTTTTTGCGTTCTGCAAAATGCTGTCCTTGCCGTTGGCCTTGAGCCGGATGACGACGGCCTCGTCCGTGACCTCGTAGCCTGCTCCTGCCAGAATGGCGGCAGACGGCGAAAAGGCGCGGATAAACACCTGCGCCAGATCGCGGAAATCCATATTCGGAAGCTCCGAGGCGGGATAGCGCACCGAAAGCTTCAGTTCCCGCAGGCCATATTCCTTTTCAATGTCCCGGCAGAGCGCCTGCAGCTGCTTTTCTGCCAGATACTGCTCCGCCTGCGCGTCCAGACGGATGGTGCGCGTTTCCCGGTCAAGCTCCGCGTGGACGACGACAAGGCGTCCGAGCGCCTCCGCCAGCTCCTCCGGCAGCGGGAAGCCCGGAAACAGCGCGGGGAAATAAACTTCATTCATATGTTCAAGCTTCCTGTCTGAAATTCACGTTATGTCTTTGTTCGCCTGCGCTTCGGCTGCGGCTTCTCTTCCCGCGTCAGATCTGCAAGCGTGTAGCTGCACAGATACGCGGCGATGACCTGATCAAGCCCCTGCCACAGCGGGAGCGTCCGGCAGTTGACCGCGTTTTCGCACTGCTGCCCGCGCTCCAGACACGTGACCGGGGCCAGCGTCCCCTCGGTCAGGGACAATACCTCAAACGCGGTATACTCCTTCGCCGGTTTGGACAGGCGGTAGCCGCCGCCCTTGCCGCGCACGGCGTCGAGCAGCCCCGCCTTGCTCAGCACGGCCAGAATGCTCTCCAGATATTTTTCGGAAATGCCCTGCCGCTTCGCGATCGTCTGCAGCGGGATATAGCCCTCGTCTATATGCTCGGCCAGATCGATCATCACGCGCAGTGCATAGCGGCCCCTGGTGGAAATCATCATGTTTGGTTCCTCGCTTTCTTTTAACCCACTATACTATAGGGTAAAAGGATTATCAAGCGGAAAGCCGCAATTTACAAGCAATTCTTTTTGTGCTACAATAATCAAAGCATCGGTTTGGAGAGAACGCGGCATGACGAAGGATCTGACCCGGGGAACGCCCTGGAAGCTTATTTTACAGTTTGCGCTGCCGATCATGGCGGGAAACCTTTTGCAGCAGCTCTATAATACCGCCGACACCATCATTGTCGGCAATTTCAACGGCCAGCAGGCGCTTTCCGCCGTCGGGGCCTGCGCGTCGCTGACAGTTCTGTTCACGGCGCTTGCCATCGGCTTTTCCATCGGCGCAGGCGTGCTGATCTCGCAGTATTTCGGCGCCTCGCGCGAGCGGGAGCTGCGGCAGTATGCCGCGACGGCCATTGTGCTGATGCTGGCAATGGGGCTATTCATGTCGCTTGCCGGCGTTGTGAGCGCGAGATTCCTGCTGGAACGAGTGCTGGGCACGCCGGAGGCGCTGCTGCCGATGACGCTTCTGTATTTCCGCATCTACGCGGCGGGACTGGTGTTCCAGTTCGGGTACAACATCGCGGCGGCCCTTCTGCGGGCGCTGGGCGACAGCAAGGCGACGCTGTATTTTCTGCTCGTCTCGTCGATTTTGAACGTCGTGCTCGACCTTGCGTTTGTCGTGGGGCTTGGGCTGGGCGTGGCAGGCGCGGCCGTCGCCACCGTTATTTCGCAGATCGCCTCCTGCGTCATCGGCTTTGCGTATATGCACCGGAAATACGCCCTTCTGCGCTTCTCGCTCCGCGAGCTGCGGCTGGACGTGAAAACGGCGGGCCGCATTCTGCAGGTCGGCGCGCCGATGGCCATTCAGCAGTCCATCGTCTCCTGCGGCTTTCTGTTTTTGCAGCGGCTGGTCAATCTCTACGGCGAGAGCATGATCGCGTCCTATACCGTCGCCACCCGGATGGAGAACATTCTGATGATCCCGATTCTCGGCGTGCAGAACACCATGGCGACCTTCGCGGGCCAGAATATGGGCGCGCAGCGCCCCGACCGCGTCTCCAGGGGCCTTGGCCAGGGCGTGCTGGTATCGCTTTCCATGACGCTTGTGCTCTGCCTGTGCCAGATCTTCGGCATTTCGCGCATCATCCGCGCGTTCCAGCTGGACGAGGCCGCTGCGGCCATCTGCCGCCTGCATCTGTTCAGCTCCGCCGTCGCGATACCCATTTTCGCGGTCTATTTTCCCGCCAACGGGATGTGCCAGGGCGTGGGCGAGGGCTTCCACGCCACGTTCTTCGCGCTGCTGGCGCTGGGGCTGCGCGTGATCTTTGCCTATGCGCTGCACAACACGGCTCTGTTCGGCTATACCGCCGTCTGGTGGAGCCAGGCCATGGCGTGGACCGTGACGCTCCTTGTCTGCTATGCGCACGTGTTCCGCGGCAAATGGAAAACCAAATCTCTGATCTCCTGAGGAGGAACCGATATGCAGCACCGCTTTTTTGCGCTTATTTCCCGTATGCGCTACATTGGCCGCTGGGGCCTCATGCGCAATACGTTTGAGGAAAACATTCAGGAGCACAGCCATATGGTCGCCGTGCTGGCGCACGGACTGGCTGTGATCCAGCGCGACATCCTCGGCCAGCCCGCCGACCCCGACCGCTGCGCGTCTGCAGCGCTGTTTCACGACGCATCGGAAATTTTGACGGGCGATCTGCCCACGCCGATCAAGTATTATAACCCGGAGATCAAAAAGGCCTACAAGCAGATCGAGGCCGTCAGCTGTGAAAAGCTCCTTGCTCTCCTGCCGCCGGAGGTGCAGGAGAGCTACCGCCCGCTGCTGTTCGAATCCGACCCGGACATCGCCCGCATCGTCAAGGCGGCGGACAAGCTTTCGGCGTATATCAAGTGCGTCGAGGAGCTGAAGGCCGGCAACTCAGAATTTGCGGCGGCGGAGAAGCAGACGCGGCAGGCGCTCGTCGAAATGCAGCTGCCGTGCCTCGATTATTTTCTAGCGCATTTCCTGGACAGCTTCCGCCTTACGCTCGACGAGCTGGAGTGAATTTGACGGATCTGTCAATTTTCGCGTTCGGAATTGCCGAAAATCGCACAAAACTCACAGTTGTTTTTTTGCGGACACGCCGCTATAATGTCCTCCAGTGAGCTTACGAAAGGAAGTGCGCGCCATGACGATCTTCAAAACGCCCGTCTGTCGATGTGCTTCCGTTTTTGTTTTTGCTGGGGAACCTGTTGTTCCGGCGTCGTATTTGTTTTTGCAGAAGGAATTGTGAAGCTGGTGTTTCCAGTTTTCACAATTCTTTTTTTATGCACGCATACAGCCCGGACCGCCCGCAAAAACGCCGAAAAGAAAGGAGAACACCATGGGAAAAAACAAAATTCCGGAAACCGGCATCTATGATGCCAGACAGCTCGGCAGAGGCAGAATGCTGCTGCTCGGCTTCCAGCATATGTTCGCCATGTTCGGCGCGACCATCCTCGTCCCCATCCTGACGGGCCTCGACGTTTCGAACACGCTCCTGTTCGCGGGCCTCGGCACGCTGCTGTTCCACCTCATCACCGGAGGCAAGGTCCCGGCCTTCCTCGGCTCGTCCTTCGCCTTCCTCGGCGGCTACGCGACCATCGCGCCGATGCTCGGCGAGCAGCAGAACATCCGCAACCTTGAGATGCTGCCCTATGCCTGCTTCGGCGTGGCCTGCGCAGGTCTTGTGTATGTCATTCTGGCCGGTCTGTTCAAGGTCTTCGGCGCGAAGAAGGTCATGCGCTTCTTCCCGCCCATCGTCACCGGCCCCATCATCATCGCCATCGGCCTGAACCTCTCCTCCTCCGCCATCAATAACTGCACCGGCAGCTGGTGGATCGCCATCGCCGCCATCCTCATCATCGTCGCCGCCAACATCTGGGGCAAGGGCATGATCAAGATCATCCCGATCCTCCTCGGCGTCATCGGCTCGTATCTGCTGGCCGTCATCTTCGACGCGGACGTCCGCGCAAATCTCGTCGCCAACGTCTCCGAAGCGAAGTGGTTCGCGCTGCCCATCAAGATGGAGCAGACCGTCTTCGGCCTGTTCGCCTCCGGCAATGTCGACGCACACAAGCTTCTGACCGCCGTCATCACCATCGTCCCGCTGTCCCTTGCCACCATGGTCGAGCACATCGGCGACGTATCCGCGATCTCCTCCACCTGCAACCGCAACTACATTGAAAATCCCGGCCTGCACCGCACCCTGATGGGCGACGGTCTTGCGACCACGCTGGCAGCCCTCTTCGGCGCGCCCGCCAACACGACCTACGGCGAAAACACCGGCGTTCTGGCCCTCAGCCGCATCTATGACCCGCGCGTCATCCGCATCGCGGCAGTTCTGGCCATGCTCTTCTCCTTCAGCCCGAAGTTCGCGGCCGTCATCTCCTCCATGCCCGGCGGCACCATCGGCGGCGTCAGCCTCGTGCTCTACGGCATGATCTCCGCAGTCGGCGTGCGCAACGTCGTCGAGAACAAGGTCGACTTCACCAAGTCCCGCAATGTTCTGGTCGCGGCCCTCATCCTGGTTCTGTCCATCGGCATCAGCTACTCCTCGGCAGGCTCTCTCCATTTCGGCGCAATCAGCCTCTCGGGTCTGGCTGTCGGCTCCATCGTCGGCATCGTCCTGAACGCCGTCATGCCCGGCAAGGACTATGTCTACGGCGAAGACAAGCAGGGCGACGAATCTGTCAACTTCATCGTTCAGTAAACGATCTGATCCATATAGAAATACAGCCGCAGTCCGGTGCAGTTCCGCCTTCTCCGCCTGCGATTTCCCCTGAAATTGGCTTACGCGCAGCCCGCCTTTGGGCTGCGCGTAAGTGTTACAGGGGAGAAAACAATGAAGAATTTGGAGGGGTGGAACGGCGATTGTCACGCGCGGGTCTGTCGGCTTATCCGCAGAGCTTTCCACGGCATCAGACGGCGCATCGCCGGATGGTCAAACCATACAAAAGAGAGCCGGCTGGTTTGTTCCCCCTTTTGTGCTTTTAGTATAGAGGAAGAATTTGAACAGGATTTCACGAACCGGTAAAGAAACTGTGAACAGTTTCCCGAAAGAATCGCGCCGTAAAAGAATACGCGCAGACAAGTGACCGGCCTGTCTGCGCGTTTCTTTTAAAATATGGAGAAAGGAGAAAAATGAAAAAGACGTTTGCTTCTTGCAAGTATAGAATATCAGGATGGTATTAAAAATCTTAGGGGGCAGTTTTTAAATATCTGTGAAATCCTATGATATTTTTTCGTTTTTCAGCGCACGGCCAGCACCAGCAGCACCGCTGCCGCCAGATACAGCCCCAGCGCTGCCGCGCAGACGAGCAGGACGATCCCGCCGATGAGCAGCGGCGCGCCGCCGCGCTTTTTCCGCAGCACGAGCAGCGCAATGCCGCCCGCAAGCGTCAGAACGAACAAAATCAGCGCCAGATCTGCACGCATACGCAAAGCCCTCCTTTCTCCGGGGATGGTTCAGAAGTAATCGCCCCAGCCGTCTTCGTCGTCCGAGTAGTCGCCCCAGCCGTCGCCGGGATCGGACCACGGATCGTAATCGTCGTAATATTCGTCGTCATAGTCCCAGCCCGCGTCGTTCGACTCCATGTATTCGCCGGTATCCTCGTCGATGTAGCCGTCGCTGCCGTAGCCGATGAACTCGTTCTCATAGCCGTTCCAGTACCAGATGTCGCCGTCCTCGTCGTACCAGTAATACGGCGTGCCGTAATCGCCGGTGTCGCCGGAATAGGCGGGCCGGGCCTTGGGCGCGGTGCTCCAGCCGGCGGTGTAGGACAGGGTTTCGAGCATCCTGTTGCAGATATCGAAATAATTGCGGATGCGGCCCTCAAGCGCGATGGTCGTCGCGACGAGGGCATAGCCCGTCGGCCCGTAATAGCGCACCTCCATGCAGCCGCGCACGGGCTGCGAGGGGCCGTCAGAGAAGACGGAGCCGTCGAGCCACATATAGCCGGTCAGGCTGTAATAATCGCCGTTGTCCTTAAAGTCCGAGCCAAAGGATTTGAGCAGATAGCTGCCGTACATACTCTGCATGAAGTCCTCAAGCATCTTCATCATATAGGTCTTCGCGGTCGCCGCGCCTTTTTCCATGTAGGGATCAAAGCCCTCGATGGGCTGGAAGGCAAGCGTGATGTTGGAATAATAATCGTCCGTGCCGTCCTCCATGACCGCGTTGAAGCTCAGCGCATTGGACACGTTCGGGTGCTCGTGCGCCTCCATCTGGATGGGGTAATCGACCGTGACGTTCGTAAAGCCGCCGGGGAAGGCCGCTGTCTGGTTCAGCTCGTCCTCCGGCGTCGGCAGGAGCATGATATACTCCATGGGCGTGAGCGTGCTGCCGTCTGCGTCGCTTAACTCGCCGTAGGCGGTCTGGTACAGGGTGACAAGCTGCGTGTCGTCGTCCATGTAAAGCGTGATGCACCCGCCCTCGTCGACCACGTAGCCGGGCCCGACCTGTTCACCGTAGAGATTGATGGCGATCCATTCAAACTCCTCATTGATGACAAAATAGAACGGCTCGTTTTCCAGCTTCCAGCAGCCGGTGTAGCCGCTCAGATCGCCGCCGCTCAGCTCCCCCTCGGTGTAGCCCGTCGGCGCATAGTCCAGTTCATAGTCCGCCGGGTCATAGTCGTGTGCGATCTCGATGGGCACGTCGCCCTCGGGCGGCAGGAAGATGATGTAGTCGCCGTCCTGAATCGCAAAATCCAGCTCATCGACGCTTGTGTCGTACAGAATGGTGTCCTCGCTGTTGTAGACGATAATATTATATGTATCGGGAACCTCGGATTCCTTATACGTGCCAAGACCGGCGCTGAAGCTCTCGCCGTCTGCAAACGTGCCGTCTACAAATTCCGTGTCCCATTCGGTGCTGGTCGAGGGGGTGATGCTGATGGAGGAAATGTCATGCCCGCTGTGGTTGACCAGCGTAACGGATACCGACACTTCCTTCTCGCCGCAGCCGGTCAGCAGCAGCGCACACAGCGCAGCCGCCAGCGTCACAAGAAGCAGCTTCCTGATTTTTTTCATGATAGTCCTCCTGATCTGATTTGCGAAAAAAGCTCCACGATAAATGGTCTGATACCAGTTTACCGTGGAGCCATTCTGTTTCATAGGCCCCTCAGGGGCTAATCTTTTCTGAAAGTATGTCCGCCAGCAGGTTCCGCTTGCCGCGTGCGCTGCCGTCAAGCCCCAGCTTGTCGAAGATGCGCTTGAGGTGATTTTTGACGGTCGCCTCCGACAGGTGCAGCTGCGCGGCGATCTCCGCGTTCGTCCGCCGCGCGGCGGCAAGACGGGCGATCTCCCGCTCACGCGGGCTGAGTCCGCCAGGGCCCGGCTTCGCCGTGCGGCGCAGAACGGCCTGCGCAGCCTCGTTCCCGGCGAATGCCTCCGGCAGAAGTGGGCCGAGGGCTTCTGCGTGCTCGGCAAACGGCAGATAGAGTCCGTCCGGCACGGCCAGGGCCAGCGCCGCGTCCAGCTCCCGCCGGGCCGCGTCCGCGCGGCCAAGGCGGTTTTCCGCGCAGGCGAGCTGAATGTGCAGATACAGCTGGGCCAGCGCCGTATGCGCCGACGCGTTCAGCGCTGTGCAGGCCTCCCTGCGCGCAAGCAGCTTTGCGTACGCACCGGCAGCCAGCAGCACCTCATTCTGCACCGTCCGCAGCATGGGAAGCACAGGATCCAAAAACGACGCGTCGGCCTCCGGGGCCATGAACCACGCGCCCGCGCCGGCCCTCCCGCGCTGCGCATCCAGCCAGGCAATGCACAGATCGAGCGTGCGCAGCAGCAGAAACTGCCGGTTCTCCTTCAACGTCTGCCGGAGCCGCTCCAGCGCCGCGTCCGTCGCACCGCCGCGAAGCTGCGCCAGCCGGAGGGCCGTGAACTCCGCCGTCAGCAGAATGCTGTACTGCCCGCGAGCAAGCGCTGCGTCCCGCGCCAGATGGCAGCCGATCTCCGCCTCGGTAAAGTCGCCGCGCAGCAGGTCCGTTTCGCACTGCATGGAATGCTCCGCGCCGCTGCCGTGGCCGTCCGTGACCTTGTAATAAAACGGCATACAGTCGCGCATCTGCGCGTTTTCTGCGTCCAGCTGCCCGGCTGCGCGGTGGAACATCATGAGAACGGACGGGGAGCCGAAGGTCCACGTGCCGCCGAGGTCAATGCAGCGTGTCGTGCGCGTCATGCGTTCGCAGGCCGAGCGGTGCAGCACGCTCATGGCGGCGATGTCGTTATAGCGCAGAAAGCTCATCACAAGGTCGCATTCGCCGAGATAATTTTCCCGTTCCTGTTCGCAGAACGCGCCGCCCGGCTGCAGCGCGTCCAGCAGCAGCGCCCGCAGACGCAGCAGCTCCGGAATTTCGCGGAAGGAAAAGAGCTTGCGCATCAGCACGCAGACCGCGTCCGGGTGCCGCCGCAGCACATCCTCCGGGCAGTCCCGGCACCAGGAAAGCAGCATCTGCCGGTGCTCGCCGCCGATGGATTTGCCGCAGTCGGCCGCGGCCGCGCGCAGCAGCCCGTCCCAGTCTCCCGCCTGCCGGAACAGCTCCGCAGCCGTCAGATATTCCCCCGTGCGCTCGTACCAGCTGCCGAGCCGCCCGCAGGCGTCCGCCTGCGCGCTTTGCGGCAGAAGGGCGAATTTCCGGCGCAGCAGCTGCCGCAGCATATGGTGGCAGCGGTAGACGCCGGGGCTGCTTTCGATGATGAACGCGTTGTTGTGCGTCAGATCGTGCAGCAGCGCGTCCGCGTCCGGCTCCCGCCAGACGAAGGCGGCCTGTTCGGCGGTGAACGCCTCCGCCATGCAGATGTCCAGCAGAAAGAAGCGCCTCCGCTCATCCAGCGGCTCAAACATGACCTGCTCCATGAGCGCGTCCATGCCCTTCACGTCAAAGCGCCATACGCCCGTCTGCGCGTAGGCGCGGAACATGAGATAGATCATGGCGATCCAGCCCTCGCTGACGGACAGGAGCGCCTGCGCCTCCCGCTCGGGAAGCGGCAGGCCGCAGCGCCCGGCGTATTGCAGCAGCTCCTCCTGTGTCAGCCGCAGATCCGCCGCGCCCAGCTCCAACAGGCGGCTGCCGAGGCGCAGCTTCTGCGCCTCCGAAAAGATCTGGTTGCGCGAAAGAAGGATCAGATGCGCCTGCGGCGGCAGGCGCTCGGCCAGAAACGAGACGAGCTCCGCCGCCTCGCCGCCGGAAAGCAGGTGCACGTCGTCCAGAATGAACCAGACGGGCGGCTTGCCCGCCAGCGCATCCTGCACCAGCTCCAGCAGCTGCTGCCGCGTGTGCGGGCTGTCCGGGTAGCCGAGCGCACGCAGCTGCGCCGACAGCTGCGGCGCGGTGTGCAGAGCCCGGCAGAGTCCGGCCCAGAATTCCTGCCGTCCGCCGCCGGAGAGAAAGTGCCGGAACAGATACGCGTCCGGCGCTTCGGCGGCAATGCGCCGCTGCAGATACTGCGCGGCAGTCGTCTTGCCGTAGCCCGTGGGGGCTATGATGGTCGTGACAGGGCAGCGGGCGGCGTCCGCAAGCCGTGATCGCAGGCGTGAGGAAAGATAAAGCGCGTTTACGCGCAGATCGGCGTCCATGAAAAGCCCTCCCAAGGTGCTTTGTTCAATGATTTTCTATTTTAATCGTTTCCGGCAGCTTCGTCAATGCAGGATTCTCTTGACAAGGGTTTCCCGGACAGGTAAAATTTATTTGTTATGCAGTCACAGACGAACGGTGCGCACACAGCCGGAGGGACAGGCTATGCTTTTTGATTTTCTGAAGAAAAAGCGACAGGAAAAGGCCGACGATCAGCAGCATTGGCGCGAGCGCTGGCAGTCGCTGGTGCCGGAGGAGAACCGGAGCGTCCCCGTCACGGTGGACGGGCAGACGCGCATCGCCTATATCCAGATCAACCAGTTCGTCGTCATGCTGCAGGACGGGCTTCTGATGAAGGCGCATTTTTTTGACGTCTGCGAGTTTTTCCAGAAGGCGGGCTATCACGTCATCTGGCTCATGCGCTGCGTGCAGGACGTGGAGGGCGGCTATCTGAAGCTGGTCAGAATGGAGGACGGCGGAGCGCGCTGCCGCTGGAAATGGCGCAAGCCGACGACGAACTTCGGCCGCTGGACGTCGGATAACTACAATGTCAGCATTCTTATCCAGCACTGGCAGGTACCGCCGGAGATCACCGATCTCAAAACCTGCAAAACGCGCGTGCTGCAGCGGGTCACATGGGCCGAGAGCGACGACAACACGCAGATGATCCCCGGCCGGACGGAATTTCTGACCGTCGGAAAGCCCGCCACGCCCGAGGAGCTGCTGCACTGGCTGACCGGCACGACGCTGGCAAATCTGTAAAGAAAAGGAGCGCCTATGTCTATCACGCTCGAACAGGTCAAGAAAAGCGAGGAGATCACAAGCTATATCCGCAAGGCGGACGAATCACTGTCCGCGCTGGGCTTTACGGAGCACAGCTTTGCCCATGTGGGCCTTGTTTCGGCGCAGGCGAGCGCCATTTTAAAAACGCTGGGCTACGACGACCGCACGTGCGAGCTGGCCGCCATCGCGGGCTGGCTGCACGACATCGGAAACGTCATCAACCGCATCGATCATGCGCAGTCCGGCGCGGTCATGGCCTTCCGAATCCTCGACAAGATGGGCGCAAGCCCTGAAGAGACGGCCACCATCATCACCGCCATCGGCAACCACGATGAAAAAACCGCCTTCCCGGTCAACCCCGTGGCAGCGGCGCTCATTCTGGCGGATAAAATGGACGTGCGTGCGAACCGCGTGCGCGAAAAGGCCCGCGCGGCGTTCGACATTCACGACCGCGTGAATTACTCCGTCAAAAAGCACGAGGTCACGCTGACGGAAAAGGAGATCTGCCTGACGCTTGCCATCGACACGGAGGTATGCGCAGTGATCGAGTATTTTGAAATTTTCATGGACCGTATGCTCCTGTGCCGCCGCGCGGCGGAGAAGCTGGGGCTGCATTTCGCGCTCGTCATCAACGGCCAGCGCATGGCATAAAAAAGTTCCCGGACACGGGAACCTTTTCCGGAGCCTGCTCGTCTGAAAAGCAGCGGAGGCTCCGCCCAAATACATAAACAGGGAGAATCAGATATGGAAACTCTGGAAAAGCTGCGCAATGGAATCGACCAGCTGCCGAAATGGCTGCTGCTCGTGCTTGTGATTTTTGTCGACGGTCTGGTGGGCGGTCTGTACCGCGCCGCCGGAAAGACCACTGCGGCCCGGGTCATTGGCTGGATCATGGCGGCGGCCTATGTGCTGTCGATCCTGTCCTTTGTCGAGCTGCCCGCGACGCTTGCGACCGTCTCGCGCATCGTGACCGTCGTGTGTCTGGTCGCCGATATCATCACCGTCATCACCAGCGGCAGGATCACGTTCTTTGCCGACTGAGAAAAGAAAGAAATAAGAAAACGTTTAGGAGTCCCGTCATGAAGCTGTTCACCATCATCCTCTTCGCCGTCACCTACATTCTGATGATCGCGCTGCCGAAAAAGCGGCCCTATGTCGCGCTCATCTCCGCCGTCATCTTCGTCGTCTCCGGCGCGATGCCGCTGGCCTCCGTCTTTACCGCCATCGACTGGAACGTTCTTTTGATGCTTGCCGGTACGATGGGCACGGTCGCGCTGTTCATTGAGTCGAAAATGCCGGAGCGCATGGCCGATCTTCTGCTGCAGAAGACGCCCAACGTCATGTGGGTCGCGGTCGCGCTGTCCGTGTTCGCGGGCGTTGTGTCGGCGTTCGTCGACAACGTCGCGACGGTTCTGATGATCGCGCCGGTCGCGCTGTCGATCGCGAAGAAGCTCAAAATGTCCCCGGTCGCGCTGCTCATCTGCATCGCCGTCTCGTCCAATTTGCAGGGTGCGGCTACCCTCGTCGGCGATACGACGTCCATCATGCTGGGCGGCTACGCCAACATGGACTTTTTGGACTTCATCTTCATGGACGGCAAATGCTCCATCTTCTTTGCCGTTGAGCTGGGCGCGCTCGTGACCGTCCCCGTCATCATGTTCATCTTCCGCAAGGAAAAGGGCAAGGTCACGGTCGGTGCGCCGACCGTCGTGGAGGATCTGTTCCCGACATATCTGCTGGTCGGCACGGTCGTGCTGCTCATTACGGCGTCCTTCATCCCCGGCCGTCCCGCCATCACGAACGGCCTGATCTGCATGACGCTGTTCCTCATCGGACTCGTCCGCTCCATCCTCCAGAAAAAGCACTTCGGCCCCATCAAGTACGCACTGGGTGAGATCGACTTTGAGACGCTCCTGCTTCTCATGAGCCTGTTCGTCGTCATCGGCACGCTGACCGAAACGGGCGTCATTGAGGACATCAGCGCCCTGTTTGTGAAGCTCGGCGGCAATAGCCTCTTTGGCATGTATTCCATCATCGTCTGGGGATCGGTCATCATCTCGGCCTTTATCGACAACATCCCGTATGTCGCGACGATGCTCCCGGTCGTGCAGGGCATTGCGGCCATGATGGGCTGCGACGCGCACGTTCTGTACTTCGGCCTGCTCGTCGGTGCGACGCTCGGCGGCAACTTGACGCCCATCGGCGCCTCGGCCAACATTGCGGCCATCGGCATTTTGCAGAAGGAGGGCTACGAGGTCAAGGCCTCCGACTTCCTCAAGATCGGCGTCCCGTTTACGCTCCTTGCCGTCCTGACCGGCTATCTCTACTGCTGGTTCGTCTGGGCATAAGCATATACGCGCACAAACGCGGCACTCCCGGCCCGGGAGTGCCGCGTTTGACTGTCAAGCCCCTGCTGCCGCATGATTTGTGCATAGTAAAATGAAAAACGGCAGAGGGTGATATTCCCTCTGCCTTCTGTGTACAACTCTGAAATTGTATTTTATTCCTGATCCCAGTTGTGCCAGACGTTCTGGACATCGTCGTCCTCTTCGAACAGGTCGAGCATTTTTTCCATGTTGTCGCGATCTTCCTGCTTGTCGAGCTTCTGGTAGGACTGCGGGACCATCTCGATCTGGGCGGAGTCGAACTTGTAGCCCTTGTCTTCGAGCGCCTTGGCGACGGTGTTGATGTCGTCGGGGTCAGTGTAGACGGTGAAGCAGCCTTCCTCGGGCTGGAAATCGGCCGCGCCTGCGTCGAGCGCGTCCATCATGACGGTGTCCTCGTCCAGCTCCTCGTCCTCGTTGTCGATGACGATAACGCCCTTGCGGTCGAACGACCAGCTGACGCAGCCGGTGGTGCCGAGACTGCCGCCGTATTTGTCAAAATGGTGGCGGACACTGCCTGCGGTGCGGTTGCGGTTGTCGGTCATCGTCTCGACGATGACAGCAACGCCGCAGGGGCCGTGGCCCTCGTAGGTGATGGTTTCGTAGTTGTCGCCGCTGCCGGATGCCGCTGCTTTTTCCAGCACGCGCTTGATGTTGTCGTTCGGCATATTGGCGGCCTTGGCCTTGGTGATGACGGTCGCGAGGCGGGAGTTATACGCGGGGTCGGCGATGCCGCCGCCCTCCTTGACGGCTACGATCATTTCCTTGGAGATCTTCGTAAAGGCAGCCGCGCGCTTTGCGTCCTGCGCGCCCTTGGTTTTCTGAATGTTATGCCACTTGGAATGTCCGGACATGAGGTGTTCTTCCCTTCGTTACAATATCTCTTGTCATTTTATCACAGAGAACGGGCAGAGGTCAACTGTTTCATAGAAATTGCGTCTCATCTTTATGCGCCTTCGCCCGCAGAACGGTCAGCTCCGGCAGCGCCTCGCGCACAACGCGCTCCAGAACGACGCAGACGGGGTTCTCCGTCTCAAAATGGCCCGCGTCGATGAGATTGAGGCCGCGATATTTTGCCTCTTCAAAGTGGTTGTATTTGAGATCTGCCGTCACGAGCGTATCGCAGCCTGCGGCCAGCACGTCGTCGATCGCGCTGCCGCAGCTCCCGCCGCCGACAGCCACGCGCCGCACGGGCTTTCCCGCGTCCGCGAACCGGAGTCCAGGGCAGGAGAGTGCCGACTTTGCAAACGCGGCAAATTCTGCAAGACGCTGCTCCCGTACCGTGCCGGTGCGGATGAGGCCGTAAGGCCGGCCCCGTGCATCTGTTCCGGTTGGGTTCAGAACCGACACCTCCGTCAGCCCCAGTGTTTCAGCCAGTACGTCGTTGACCCCGCCGGGGCAGACGTCGAGATTCGTGTGCAGATTGATCGCGGCGATCTTCGCTTCGGCCAGTTCCAGAATGCACCGCCCCTCGTAGCTTGCATCGTTGACGGCTCTGGGCGCGTCAAAAAACAGCGGGTGGTGCGTCACGATGCACTGCGCGCCGGTTTTCTTCGCCTCGTCGATCACATCCGGCATCGGGTCGAGCGCAACAAGGACGGTATCGACCGGCGCGTCGAACCGCCCGCAGAGCAGACCGACGTTGTCCCAGTCCATTTTCATGGACGCGGGCGCAAAGGCAAACAGGGCGTTATAAATGTCACGAACAGTCGTCATGCTGCTTCCTCATTTCTCTGATTTCCGCAAGCGCGGTTTCGTAATAGCGGAGCTTTTCCGGCTCGTCGGCTCTTTGCAGGCCCAGGACTGTGCCCGCAAGGGCTGTTTCGATCCGGGCCAGATACGGCCCCAGAAGCGGCCCGCCCTCCCGCAGCAGCTGCGGCGAGGCGTATTGCTGCCCCGGCGAAAGCGGGGGCATATGTCCCTTTTTTGCGCGCAGGACGGTATAGAAGAAGTGGCCGTCCCTTGCAAGCGCTTCGCGCTCGATCGCAAAGCTGTGCTCCGCCAGATACTGCCGCAGCGCCTGCCCGGCGCTCTGCGGCTGCAAAATGAGCGTATAGCGGTCATCGCAGACCCATGGCGCAGCCTCTAAAATGCGTACCATCAGATCGCCGCCCATTCCGGCCATAATGATCGTATCCGCCGCATCGGGCGGGATGCCCTGCAGGCCGTCAGACAGGAAAAACTGCATGTTTTCGGACACGCCGAAGCGCGCGGCATTTTCGCGGGCCTTCTGCAGCGGCTGCTCGCGCAGGTCTGCCGCCGTGACGAACGGGCAGATGCCCTCGCGCAGCAGGTATATGGAAAGATACCCGTGATCCGTGCCGATATCGGCGGCGCGGGAACCGCACGGGACAAATTCGGCGCACAGCAGCAGCCGGTTGGAGATCGGAACCTTCATCGCTTCACGCAAAAGGGCGGCCATCAGGCCGCCCTTTCCTTTCGGTTTGTTACTTGGCCTTCTCGGCTTCCTCGGAAGCCTCGATAAAGCGGTTGACCTGCGCCAGGAACGCGTCGGCATCAACGCCGTGCACCATGCAGGCCTCCTCGACCGTCTCGCCGCGCGAGGACGGGCAGCCCAGGCAGTGCATACCGATGGCCATGAACAGCGGAGCAGTCTCGGGCGCGATATCCAGAACATCGCCGATGATGGTGGTCTTTTCGATCTTTGCAGCCATAAAAATGACCTCCTGTGTATATTTTATAGTCGTATTATACCCAACTGCGTCACAGTTTGCAACAGAAATTATAGCGACGCGGCCAGCTGCGCGGCCTCCTGCATGGCGCGGCAAAGCGAAGCCTCTGCGTCAAAGCCCGCGACGTTCATGCCGTCAGCGGCGATGCAGGCGTATTCGCCGATGCCGAAGAACGTGTGAAGCGCCTCCAGATACCGGCTGCCCATCTCCATGGCGTCTCCGGTATAGAAGCCGCCGCGCGTGGTGAGGAAGACCAGATGAGAGGCCCGGCAGAGGCCCTTCAGACCATCCTCCGTTGAGCCGAACGTGATCCCGTCGACGGACACCTGCTCGATATAGACCTTCAAAAGCGCCGGGAAGGACAGATCCCAGAACGGCGCGGCGATCACGATCAGATCGGCCTGCGCAAACTGGTGCGCGTAGCGGAAGCGCGGATGGTCGCGCCGGTTTTCCGCCAGCAGCGCCTCGCGCTGGTCAAAATAGCTGTCCTTGAAGTAGGAAATATCCTCCGCCATCAGCTCCAGCCGCGTCACAGCGCAGTCGGACGGCAGCGCGGACAAAAACGCCTCGGCCAGCTTTTTCGTGTTCGACGCTTCGCGCCGGATGCAGCAGTCGACAAACAGAACGTTTTTCATCGCGACCGCTCCTGTTCCAGCCGGTAAAAGGCTTCGAGCGCGGTCAGAATTTCATTGCGCTCGCCGATGGCGGTCAGGCTTTCGCCGTTTACATAGCCGCCGATGGCGTTCGCGGTATCCTCGCCATATACGACGACGTTATTGAGAATGGAAGCTGTCTTCATCCCGCGCAGACGGCCGATGGTAAACAGCGCTGCGGATTCCATATCCGCGCCCAGCGCGCCCTTGCGCGACCAGTAGGCGCTCTCCGCGTCGTTTTCCTCGTGATAAAAGCTTTCGTGGCTGTGGATGATGCCGACATGATACGGGCAGCCGAGCGCCTTCGCGGCCTCCACGCACAGTCCCAGCAGCTGATAGTCGGCGACCGCCGGATATTCCGGATGGACATAGGCCTTTGAAGCCCCATCGTCGCGGATCGCACCGCAGCCGAGGATCAGATCGCCCAGCGCAATGCCTTTTTGCAAGGCTCCGCAGGAGCCGATGCGGATGGCGGCCTCCACGCCGATGTTGTGCAGCTCCTCCACGCAGATCCCGGCGGACGAGCCGCCGATGCCCGTGGAGACGGCCAGAACGGGCACGCCCTTATAGGTGCCGGTCAGACTGCGGAACTCGCGGTTGTACGCAAGCTCCCGCACGGATTCCAGCTGCGCGGCCACGCGGTCAAGCCGGGCCGGGTCGCCGGGCAGGATCGCATAACGCACGCCAAGCGTTTCGTCCAGACAAATATGCGCCTGTTTCATCTGCATATGCTCCTTTTATAGTTATATCGTCTGAATTTCAATATGGTAACGGTTCCGGCTGCAAAGCGCGTGCTCGACCTCCACGCGGTAGTCCAGATCGAGAACGCCCCCGTGCTCGTTGAGCAGAACGGTCATATCCTCCGTCACGACGCTGATCATCATCGCGCCGAAGCCGACGTCGTACAGCGATTCATGCGCCTGCCTGCGGTCGAAGACCATCTCGGCGTTGACCTTTCCGCTGCGCCGCAGCGTAACGGTCTTCCCGTCTTCGATCTGAAAGGAGGTCACAACGCCCTCAAGCCCGGTCATTTCCGACTCGACATAGGACAAAAGCGCGAAGCCCGGCTCATAGCAGTACGAGCCGTCTGTCACCAGCTCGAGCGTCTGCGGCCCGCCGTCCTCCATGGTCTGCGTGCCGGTGATGGCAATTCTTGCGGCCTGTACCATCACGCCTCCAGCGCAAGCGCGATCAGATCGTCCAAGAGCTCACCGTAGGGGATGCCGCTGGCCTCGAAGAGCTTGGGGTACATGGAAATGGACGTGAAGCCCGGAATGGTGTTGATCTCGTTGAAGACGACCTCGCCGTCTGCCTTTACAAAGAAGTCGACACGGGACAGGCCGCGGCAGCCCATGGCCCTGTAGACGCGGACGGCAAGCTCGCGCACCTGCTCGGCGGTCTGCTCGGAAATGCGGGCCGGGATGTACAGGTGTGCGCAGTCGGAGATATATTTTGCGTCGTAGTCATAGAATTCCGCGCCGGAGTCGATCTCGCCGCAGACGGAGGCAAACGGATTGTCGTTGCCGAGCACGGCAACTTCGACCTCCTGCCCGCGGATGAATTCCTCGACCAGAACCTTGCGGTCATATTTCAGCGCCGCTTCGACTGCCGTTTCCAGCGCGGCGCGGTCCTTCGCCTTTGCGACGCCGACGGATGAGCCGGTCCCGGCGGGCTTGACGAAGACGGGATAGGCGAAGCGCGCCTCAACGGCGCTCAGCGCCGCTTCCTGGCTGCGGGCAAAGCCCTCGCGCGTGACGAGCTGCCACGCTGCCTGCCGGACGCCTGCGGCGTCGGCGATCAGCTTTGTGATGGTCTTATCCATACAGGCGGCGGAGGCCGCGACGCGCGGGCCGACATAGGGAATGCCCGCGATCTGGAGTAAACCCTGGATCGCGCCGTCCTCGCAGTTTTCACCGTGCATCACGGGGAAGACCACGTCGATGCGCTCGCGCACGACGCAGTCGTTTTCAAAGCTCAAAAGCCCCTGTCCGCGCACGGGGGAAAGCGCCGCGCGGCGGTTCTCCTCGCAGTTCTGCCACGTTCCGGCGGGAAGCATCCCGTAATCCTTGCCGCCGAACAGGATCCAGTCGCCATCCTTCGTGATGCCGACCGGGAAAATATGATATTTATCTTTGTCCAGGCGGTTCAGCACAGATTCTGCTGACCGCAGCGAGACTTCATGCTCCGACGAAACGCCGCCGAAGAGCACACAAACGCTCAGTTTTTTCAAAACAGGCTCCTCTTTTCCGCCGCCGCAGATCAAAAAGCGGTCAGCATACATATCATATGCGAAACCGCCGCAGAACACAAGTATCTTTTTCCGAAATCCGGTGATTTTGCCTATGCTGCCTTTGACTTCTCTGCGCAGGACGGATAAAATAACAGCAGAAACGGGGGAGATCACATGCAGGAGCGTGTACGCATCTGTGATATCGCGGAGGAGCTGGGCCTGAGCACGGCGACCGTCTCCAACGTGATACACGGGAAGACGAACAAGGTCTCGGACGAGACGGTGCAGCGCGTGACGGCGCTGCTCGAAAAGCGGCGGTACATCCCCAGCATGGCGGGCATCCTGCTGGCCCGCAACAGCTCCGGGATCATCGGCGTGTTCGTCAACGACCATCCGAAGTACGCGGGACATACGCTGCGCGACGGCTTTCTCGCGTCCGTGCTGCTGCCGCTGTTCGTCTGTGAGGCGAGCTGGAGTCTGGGCGAGAACGTCTACGCGGCCATCTATGGCCGCATGGGCACGGAGCAAAGCGCCGCCATGACGCTGACCGCGCCCATACAGGGACTGGCGATCGGCGCGCTGTGCGGCCTGTCGCAGGCTGCGGGCGTGATCGTCGGAAAGCGTCTTGGCGGCGAGAATTACGATGGGGCTTACCGGGCGGCGAAGCGGCTGATGGTCTATGGCGCGGTCGGAGCCTCCGTGCTCTGCGCCGCGAGGTGCCGCGCGACATAGACGCCGCTGGCGGAGGCGTGGGACAGGGAATGCGTGATGCCGCTGCCGTCGCCGATGATGAACAGGCCCTTGTGCGCCGTCTCCAGATTCTCGTCGACGGAGACCTCCATGTTGTAGAATTTGACCTCAACGCCGTAAAGCAGCGTATCGTCGTTCGCCGTACCGGGGGCGATCTTGTCAAGCGCGTAGATCATCTCGATGATGCCGTCGAGAATGCGCTTCGGGATGACCAGCGACAGATCGCCCGGCGTAGCCGTCAGCGTGGGGGTGACGAAGGATTTGTCGATGCGCTTCTGCGTCGAGCGCTGGCCGCGGATGAGATCGCCGAAGCGCTGCACCATCACGCCGCCGCCCAGCATATTCGAAAGCCGTGCAATGGACTCGCCGTAGCCGTTGGAATCCTTGAACGGCTCGGTAAAGTGCTTGGAGACGAGCAGGGCGAAGTTCGTGTTCTCGGTCTGCTTGGCCGGGTCCTCATAGCTGTGGCCGTTGACGGTCACGATGCCGTTCGTGTTCTCTGTCACGACCGCGCCCTTCGGGTTCATGCAGAACGTGCGCACGAGATCCTGATATTTTTCGGTCTTGTAGACGATCTTGCTCTCATAAAGCTCGTCGGTCAGGTGCTTGAAGATCTCGGCGGGCAGCTCGACGCGCACGCCGATGTCGACGCGGTTGGACTTCGTCTCGATGTTCAGCTCGCGGCACACGCTCTCCATCCATTTGCTGCCGCTGCGGCCGACGGAGACGATGCACTGCTTGCAGGAGAAGCTTCCGTTATCGGTCACGATCTCATATCCGCCGTCCGTTGCCAGCACCTGCCGCACGGGCGTGCGGAAGTAAAAGTCGACCTTCGGCTCCAGCTCGGCAAAGAGATTTTTCAGCACGACAAAATTGATATCCGTCCCGAGGTGCCGGACGGACGCGTCGAGCAGGTGCAGATTGCACTGCAGACAGCGGGTCTTGAACGCGCTGTTGGCCGTGGAATACAGCTTCGTGTTCTCGCCGCCGTGGCTGACGTTGATCTCGTCGACGTAGTGCATCAGCTCCATGGCCTGCTTCTTGCCGATATATTCATAGAGCGTGCCGCCGAAGTCATTCGTCAGGTTATATTTTCCGTCGGAAAACGCGCCCGCGCCGCCGAAGCCGTTCATGATCGCACACGTCGGACAGCCGACGCAGTGCTTGACAGTCTTCCCGTCAATGGGACATCTGCGCTTTTCGAGCGGCTGGCCCTCTTCAAATACGGCGATCCTCTTCTCCGGACAGAGCTTCGACAGCTCATACGCCGAGAAAATTCCGCCGGGGCCTGCGCCGATGATAATGACATCATACTGCATGAAAAAACCATCCTTTCTGTAGGGGATATCCTGAATCCGCTTATCCGCATTCCAAAACACGCACGATCCCGGCAGGCAGCTGTAAATCTGCGCAGTATTTCTGTAGGGGCCGACGACTCTGTCGGCCCTTAAAATGTTGCGAATTTATCGGAGATTTCCGAGAAACCACCGCATTCTGCGGGCGGACAGAGTCGTCCGCCCCTGCGGGTCGCCCGCCGGTGCATTATATCATACCGCCGTCCGCATCTGCAAGCGAAACGGCCATAGAAAGCGCGAATGGCCGTTATAAGCGCATAAAAGATCCGCACCCGGTCAGGTGCGGATCTCTGGTTGACAGATGGAGCTTAGCCCTGAGCCTTCATGCGGGCGAAGCAATCGCTGCAGTAAACCGGGCGATCGGACTTCGGCTCGAACGGGACACGCGCCTCGCCGCCGCAGGCAGCACAGGTAGCGGTGTAGTACTCTCTGGGGCCGCGGGTTGCGTTCTTGCGGGCGTCACGGCAGGCCTTGCAGCGCTGCGGCTCATTCTGGAAGCCACGCTCTGCGTAGAATTCCTGCTCACCGGCGGTGAAAACGAACTCCTTGCCACACTCTTTGCAGACCAACGTCTTGTCTTCGAACATTTTTGTTACCTCTCTTTTGCGATAAAAAATGGATTTGCCCTGCAATTGCGGCTTGCGCTCGTATGCGATCGGGCTGTATATGCGATCAGGCCGTGCCTGATTTCGCCGGGAAAAGCGCCAGTCAATCTTGCCAGGGTCCATACACGAAGAGAGGGTGCAACGGAGTGATGAAAGATCTGCGTGGCTCTGGTTGGAAATTTTTATTACCCAACACTAGCGATTATATGCGATATTTTTCCGGTTGTCAATAGTAAATAAAACTTATTTTATTTCTCTGATGATTTTTGTAGATTTTCGACGTGCTGCACAAGCGCCTGCGTGACCGCCTGCGCCTGCTGCTCCGTCCCGGCCTCGACCATCACGCGGATGAGCGGCTCCGTGCCGGACGGGCGGATAAGCACGCGGCCGTTTTCCCCAAGCTCGGCCTCTGCCTTTTGGATCGCTTCGCGAAGGGAATCCGACTGCATGATGGCCGTCTTCTGCTCGTTGGAGGTCACGCGGACATTTTGCAGCAGCTGCGGGTACTGCCGCACGGAGGCGGACAGTTCGCTGGCCTTTTTGCCGCTGTGGGAAAGGATATCGAGGAATTGCAGCGCGGCCAGCTGGCCGTCGCCGGTTGGCATGTAGTCCAGGAAGATGATATGGCCCGACTGCTCGCCGCCGAGGCGCATCCCCTCCTTCTGCATGAGCTCCAATACGTTCCGGTCGCCGACCGACGCGCACAAAAGCCGCAGGCCGTGCTCTGCGCAGTATTTGTGCAGGCCGATGTTCGACATGACCGTCGCGACGAAGCCGCCGCCGTGCAGGCGGCCCTTTTTCTCCATCTCTGCGGCGCAGATGGCCATCATCTTGTCGCCGTCAATGACGCAGCCCTGCTCGTCGACGGTCAGGCAGCGGTCGGCGTCGCCGTCGAACGCGATGCCGAGGTCATAGCCGCCGGCTTTGACCGCGTCACAGAGCGCTTCCAGATGCGTTGAGCCGCAGCCGCTATTGATGTTGACGCCGTTCGGCTTGTCGTTCAGATACTCCGCTTCCAGCGGGAAGCGGCCGAATAAGTACCGTGCCGTGGTCGAAGCCGCGCCGTTGGCGCAGTCGATGAGCACGCGCAGCGGCTCAAGCCCCTCGACGGTCGAGGCCAGATGGTCGAGATAATATTCCGCCGCAAAGCTGCCGGACATGACCTGCCCGATCTCCCCGTGCGTTTTGACGGGCAGCTCCCCGTCCTGCAAAATCAGCTCCTCGATGCGCGCTTCGAGCGAGTCGTTCAGCTTGAAGCCCTCTGAGGAGAACATTTTGATGCCGTTGTGCTCATACGGGTTGTGCGAGGCGGAAATGACGACGCCTGCGTCCGCGTGCAGATAGATTGTCAGATATGCGACGGCAGGCGTTGGAACAACGCCGAGCAAAATCGCGTTGCAGCCGCAGGCCGTCAGACCCGCGACGAGCGCGCCCTCCAGCATATCCGAGGAAATGCGCGTGTCCTTGCCGATGACGACGGTCGGCTTCGTGCCGGGATCGTCGCACAGCGAGATCGCCGCCGCCTGTCCCACGCGGTAGGCAAGCTTCGCGTCCAGCGTTTCATTGGCAACGCCGCGGATGCCGTCAGTCCCAAATAATTTACCCATAGTATGTATTGCTCCTCAAAACTCAGAATGAAAGCTGCGTCCCGGCAGGCTGCACGGGAGACGGCAGATGCAGGTGCTCATAGGCCAGCTGCGTGACGCAGCGGCCGCGCGGCGTGCGTGTCAAAAAACCAATCTGCAAAAGATACGGTTCATAAACGTCTTCCAGCGTGACGGCCTCCTCGCCGATGGTCGCGGCCAATGTCTCAAGGCCCACAGGGCCGCCGCCGTAGTTTTTCACAATGGCGGTGAGCATGCGGCGGTCGATGGCGTCAAGGCCCAGACGGTCGACCTCGAGCTTGCCGAGCGCGTGATCGGCAGCCTCGGAGGTGATCACGCCGTCGTGGCAGACCTGCGCGAAATCGCGCACGCGGCGCAGCAGGCGGTTCGCGATACGCGGCGTCCCGCGCGAACGGGACGCGATCTCCCGCGCGCCGGAGGGCTCGATCTCAATGCCCAGCAGCGCGGCCGAACGCATGACAATGCGCTGCAATTCTTCTGTGGTGTACAGCTCCAGACGCAGCTGCACGCCGAAACGGTCGCGCAGAGGGCTGGAAAGCTGCCCGGCTCTGGTCGTTGCGCCGATGAGGGTAAAGCGCGGCAGATCGAGCCGGATGGAGTTGGCCGACGGGCCCTTGCCGACGATGATATCGATAGCAAAATCCTCCATAGCCGGATACAGAATTTCCTCGACCGCCCGGTTGAGGCGGTGAATTTCGTCAATGAACAGAATATCGCCCGGCGCGAGATTCGTCAGCAGCGCAGCCAGATCCCCGGCCTTTTCGATTGCCGGGCCGGAGGTCACACGGATGCCCGCGCCCATTTCGTTGGCGATGACGCCTGCGAGCGTCGTCTTGCCGAGACCCGGCGGGCCGTAGAGCAGGACATGGTCAAGCGGCTCATTGCGCCGCCTGGCAGCCTCAATATAAATGGCAAGGTTGCCCTTGGCCTTTTCCTGTCCGGTATAGTCGGCCAGCAGCTTCGGGCGCAGGCTGACCTCGCCGTCGTCCTGCGGGGTCAGGCTTGTGGTGACGATGGGCGCATCGTATTTCTGCGAAAAATCCAGGCTCATGCCGGGCCCTCCTTACTGCTGCGCCGCAGCGCGCAGCGCCCGGCGGATCACGTCTTCGATGGAAAGATTCTCAAGATCAATGCCCTTGAGCGCCGCTGCGGCCTCCGTCTGCGAATAGCCGAGGCCGACGAGCGCGGCGGTCGCCTCCGCGGCCTTGCTGCCGCGCACCGGCGCGCCGGAGCCGGAGAATTCCGCCGTGTTCAGCTCCAGCTGGCTTGCACCGAGCTTGTCCTTGAGTTCCAGAATGATGCGCTGCGCGAGCTTTTTGCCCACGCCCTGCGCCATGGTGATGGTTTTGTCGTCCTGCGTCATGACGGCCAGCGTCAGCTGCTCCGGCGAGACGACGGACAAGATCGCCAGCGCCGCCTTCGGGCCGACGCCCGTGACACCCAGAAGCCGCTCGAAGCAGTTCAGTTCCTCGCGCGTGGAAAAGCCGAAGATATCAAAGGCGTCTTCCTTGATGTTGCAGTATGTAAAAAGCTTCGCGGACTTTCCGAGCTGCAGCCGGGCAAGCGTATAATTTGTCGTATGGCACGCGTAGCCCACGCCGCCGCAGTCCACGACTGCGAGATTGGCGTCGAGCAGCGTAATTGTCCCGTTCAGATAATAAAACATTACCGGTATCCTTTCTGCGCCAGAAGCGAGGTGGAGCTTCGCGCATGGCAGAGTGCGATGGCGATGGCGTCCGCCGCGTCGTCCGGCCGCGCGACCTTTTCCATCTTCAGAATGCGGCGCGTCATTTCCATGACCTGATGCTTGTCCGCGCCGCCATAGCCGACGACGGCCTGCTTGACCTGATTGGGGGTATACTCAAAAAGCGGCGCGCCTGATTTGCAGATCGCAAGCAAAATGACACCGCGGCCGTGGCTCACGCCGATGCCGGTCGTGACGTTATGGCCCCAGAACAGCTCCTCGACCGCCACGGCGTCCGGCTTGACCGTCTCGATGAGCTGCACCATATCGTCATAGAGCACCACAAGCCGTTCCGGGAATGTAAGCGTTGTGGGGGTCGTGATGGTGCCGTAGTTGAGCAGCTGGACGCTGCCGCGTCCGGCCTCCAAAATGCCAAACCCGGTCGTGGCGTAGCCGGGGTCGATGCCAAGAATGCGCATATCAGAACTTCCCGAAGATTTCCCAGTAGCACATGCCGAGGACGCCGAGCACCACAATGGCGATCAGCACCCACGCCAGCACGATCTGGTGCTTCGGCCGGGGCGTATACTCCCCCCGCTGCTCTTTTTCGTTCCGCTGTCCGCTCTGGTAGTCCAGCCGCTCGGTGCTGTGGTCGTTGTTCATGGGAGTTCTCCTGTCTGGTTTGGTACTTTTGTGGGAATATGATACTGCGGGATGTCTCCGACGGCCCTATCTTTTCCGTCTTGCCGGAAAAGATAGGGGAGAAAAGGGGCGCTTGGGGACGCGGGGTGCATCCTGCGGTGCGATTCAGGCAGGAATCTGATTTACAGATATTACGAACACACGTACTCACCCTACGGGCGATTTGGTACGCGCCGCCTGTTATGGTGCACCAAATTTGTGAATAGCTGCGATTCAATATCTGCTGTAAAAACGCCTTGCATTCGAAATTTGCGGGGCAGCACGAATTTGCCGGAGTCATGTAGGGGCCGATGCCCACATCGGCCCGCTGGGAAGCTGCGGTTTCGCCGAAGATATCCGTAAAACCGATATATCCTGCGGGCGGACGACTCTGTCCGCCCAATGAGAAGTTACGAATTCGCCGAGGATTTCAGTAAAACCGGTGCATCGTGCCGGGCTGATGTGTACCGGCAAGCGGCAGACCCACATCCGTAGCGCTCCTTCGCCGCGAACGGCTGTGACCGGCATCAACCCCTACAACGGCTTTAAGAACAGCGTCGGAAGTATTGAGCTGCTTCAAATTTTGCGGGAAAGAGCCAAGAAAACCGAAAAGTGTTCTTGCATTGATGGGCATTTAATTTATTATAGCACACCCCGCCACAAAAGAACAGCCTTTCTCTCAGCAGCACAGGATGGTCGGGCAGCGGCCGGAGAGGCAGGACATTGCGGCGCAGATGCCGCAGCAGGCGCGGCTCAGGTCGATGTTGTCGAAGCCGAAGCCGGACTGACGGCTGTGGTAGACCGTGCCGCTTCGGCCGATCTGGTCGCGGGCGGCGGCGTATTCCGCGTTCGCCGGGTCCATGGCGCAGGCTCTGGTGATCTGCTCATAGCCGAGCACGCGGTTGCCGAGGTTCGTATTCGCAACGGCGGCGAGATAATACCACTGCGCCGTGCGCTGTGATTCGGGCACGGTGTTCAGCGTCCGCAGCGCCCGCTCGTATTCCTGCACAAAGATGTACCGCCGCGCGGACTCCATCGGGTCGGCCTCCGACCACGCGCCCTGATAGCTCTGCCGGTACCAGCCCGCAAAGGGGTCTGCCTGATAGCTTCGCTGCTGCGTACTTATGCGCGGCTGCGGGTTTTTGATCTGGTCATAGGCGGCGTTAATGCGGTTCATCATCTCCGCCGCGTGCTGGTCGCCCGGATTCATGTCCGGGTGGTATTTCTTCGCCAGCGCGCGGTAAGCGCGCTTGACCTCCTCGTCGCTCGCGTCCGGCGTCAGGCCGAGCACGCTGTAGGGATCGTCGATCATGTTGGTTCCTCCTGCTTCGTCCGGAACGCCGCCTCAAAGCGCGTCCAGACGCCGGAATATAGAATGTTCTGTAATATCGCTGCATCCTGCACGATGGGCAGGCGCTCAAACGCCTCCGCCGCGTCGCCCGCCAGAAGCGTCAGCTGCGGGCGGAAGTCCGCGCCGCTCTGTACGCCCAGCAGCGCCAGCGGGTTATACTGGCCCTTTTTCCGATCCTCTTCCAGATCGCAGGCCGCGTCCATAAAATAGATCAGCTTGCCGAGACTCCGGCCAAACTGCCGCAGAACCGGCGTCCAGTGATCTGCTTTCACTGTAAACAGCTCCGCCATCAGTTCTCCAAACGCGTTGGCGGGCGCTTCGGAATAAGCCGTGCGGTCTTCCTCTGCCTGCGTGATGGTCTGAAGCGCGGCACGGATGGCGGCGGCCTTTTCCGGATACTGCGCGGCGGCCCGCTTCGCGCCGGGGCCGAGAAGCCCTGCGGCGGCTGCCGCGGAAAGCTTTTGATCGTCGTGCCAGTCATCCCGGCGGTTCTCATAGGCCAGCAGGCAGTTCATTGCCGCCGCGTAGCCGGTGAATGCCGTCTGCGTCCAGCTCTGCGCCTGCGCCGGATGGCGCAGGCAGCGCGACGCGCCAGACTGCTCTGCCGGTTCGTAGAGCGCGGACAGAAACAGCGTCAGAAACGCCATATCATAGGTTAACGCCAGCGCCGGGACCGGCCCGTAGCCGCGGTACAGCGCGCGGCACAGCCCGCAGTAGAAGCTCTTGTAGCGCGTCTGCTGCCCTTCGTCCAGCCGCGCAAGGTCGGCGATCACGTATCCGAACATTCCGGCTTCTCCTTCTCTTCCTTCCAGTCGAACAGCGCGTGATTGAGCAGCGCGCCGTAAAACAGAATGGAAATACACGCGTACAGCCACAAAAGCATCAGAAGCAGCACGGACAGGCTCCCATAGAGCGCTGAGGCTTTGGCGATGTGGTTGACGTACCACGAATAGATCTCCGAATAGATCACCCACGCGCAGGCGGCGCCCGCCGCGCCGGGCAGAACGTGAACGAACCGCTGCCGCTTGTCCGGCAGAGCCAGAAACACGCCCGTAAACAGCGCCGTCAGCAGCACGAATGAATACAGATGCAAATTCCGCAGGATCGGCTCAAGCACGGCGGCAAAGGAAAAGCCCCGTGCCAGCAGAAACGCCAGCAGCGCCTGTCCGCCGACATAAAGCCCCAGCGTCAGCAAAAGCGCCAGCAGCATCCCGACCGTATATAAAACGCACAGCAGCCGCCGGTGCAGGTACCTGCGCGTCTCGCGCACCTCCAGCACGGCGTCAAGCCCGTAAAGAAGACTCAGCATCCCCTTTGAGGCCGACCAGAGCGTCAGCACGGCGCTGGCCGAGATGATCGCCGCCGAGCTGGACCCGTAGAGCGTCCGGATGAAATATTCCAGCAGCCGCAGCAGCCACTCCGGCGCAAGCTGCGCGCAGAGGCCGAGCAAATGCTCGATCGTCAGTGGTGTATACGGGAGCAGCGACAAAAGCAGACTCACGATCGGAAACACCGACAGCAGCAGGAAAAACGAGGCATTGCCGGCGTAAATGGGGATCTGCATGGCCGCGACGCGCGCAAGCAGCTGTTCGAGCTGTTTTTTCAGTTTCATCCGCCGCCTCCTATACCCGAAAGTTTTCGACAAAAATCTGTCCCGGCCTGCACAGGTTCCCCAAAACGCGGATGATCTTTCTGTAAAGATCATCAAAAATCACAATGCTTTTGTCGAATCATGCGAAATTTTTTGGTTTTCGAATCGCAGAAGTTATGGTTCAATATTCCCGGGAGGGAGAACACCATGAGAAATAAGAGTCTGATTCACACAAAGGACGTCAAGACACAGGAGGGCACGCCGCTGCATCTGGAATATTATCTGCTCAATGACAGCGTGCTTGGCGGCTGTGCCGAGTGTTATGGCGTGGAGATCCTCGCGCAGACCGGCGAGGCGCAGTGCTACGCCGGCATCCCGCGCATCACCATGCGCGGGACCAGCATCTTCACGCTCATCGACCAGCTGGCCTACTTCGCCGTCACGCCGGATTCGCTGAATGATGTGATCCAGGACTGGCTGTAGAAAGAAGTAGACAAGGCCTCTCTTTTTTGCTACAATCATAACAGAAAATGGGCAGAAGCGCAAGATGCGCGTCCGCCGGATGAAGAGAGGAGTTTTTGCCATGAAGTGCCCGTACTGCGGCTATCAGGAGAGTAAGGTCGTCGATTCCCGTCACTCGGACGACGGGGTGAGCATTCGCCGCCGCCGCGAATGCCTGCAATGCCAGAAGCGGTTTACCACCTATGAGACGGTCGAAAGCCTGCCCATCGTCGTCATCAAGCGCGACAGCAGCCGGCAGCAGTTCGACCGCAACAAGATTTTGAATGGTATGCTCCGCGCGTGCGAAAAGCGCCCCGTGCCGCTGGCTGAGCTGGAAAAGGCCACCGATGAGATCGAGCAGGCCATCCAGAACTCGCTTGACCGGGAAATTTCCACCGAAAAGATCGGAGAACTGGTCATGGAACGCCTCAAGCCGCTTGACGAGGTCGCCTATGTCCGCTTTGCGTCGGTCTACCGCCAATTCAAGGACATCGACAGCTTCATGCGCGAGCTGAACAAAATTCTCGAAGAGCGATAAAACGCTTCGCCCCGCTGAACAGCGGGGCGTTTTTTTCAGGAAAGCACCGGCGCGGGAGCGTGCCTACATCACATTCTCCACCGTCGGCAGCTCCATGCGGCGGACGTGCTCCAGACGGGCGGTGAGTTCGCCGCAGGCGGCGAGGTAATCGTCCAGATCTTCCAGCTTGATAAACGCCTCGAGCTGCGCGAACAGGGCCAGAATTTCGTCGACCTCCTCGTGGTGCAGGAAAATGCCGAGGACTGTCTCGCGGCCCTCCCAGAGCTGCTTTGCCTGCCGCAGAGACTCCGCTGCCGCGGTATATTGTTCTTCCTCCGCCTGCCGGATGGAGCGCTCCAGAAGCGTGACCGTTTCCTCGCCGGACGCACGCACATAAAAAAGCGAAAACAGCCCCACGGCCAGACACAGCGCAAACACGAGACACGCGATCAGAATATGCTTCATGCCTCATCCTCCCGCATGGCGGCAAAATACAGCTTGCCGTCCGGTTCGCTCGTGAGCAGATACACGTCCTGCACGCGGCAGTTGTAATTTTTCAAGATCTCCTGTACCCACGCTTCGTCCCGGCCCAGAAGCGGCAGATTCTGCCGCATGAGCCGCCCGGAGGCAATGACGGTAATGGGCAGCTTCCGCCCGCTTACCTGCACGCCGGCGTCCTTTGCGGGCGCTGGTTCGTATTTCGGATACAGGAACGTCGAAATTGCGCCGCTCGTCTCCAGAATGGCGTACTGCACCTGCGAAAGGTCCGTCACGCCCTGAATGCGCAGATATTCTGCCAGCTCGTCGGTGTTCACGCGCGTCTTTTTAAGATTCTGCTGCAAAAGCCGCCCGTTTTCGATCAGAATGACCGGCTTGCCGCAAAGAAACCGCCGCATGCCCACGCTCCGGTATGTCAGCACGGACAGAACCAGCTCCACGCTCAAAACGACAAGGATCGGCAGCAGGCCCGCCAAAAGCGGCGTGCCCGTCTCCTGCATCGGCACAGCGGCCAGATTCGCGATCAGCATCGTCACAACGAACTCCATCGGCTCCATCTCGCCCAGCTGCCGCTTGCCCATGAGCCGCACGACCAAAATCAGCGCCAGATATAAGACCACGGCGCGAATGAGTGAAATCAGCATAAAAACGCCTCCCTGCCGTAGCATTTGCACACGGCAGGGAGGATATACCGCTTTCCTTCTATTTTTCCAGATACTCCGTGCATTTTGCCTGCGCGTCGCGGGCGAGTTTTTCCTCGTCGACGCTGGCAAGACGGCCCTCGCGGACGGTGATTTTGCCGTTTACGACCGTGTAATCGACCGGGCCGCGCACACCGACGGTGGCAAGGACGGATTTCGGGTCATAGCAGGCCCCGACGAGCTCCATCCGGCGGCTGTCGATCAAAAACAGGTCGCAGCACTTGCCGGCGGCAAGACTGCCGATGTCACTGCGGCCGAGCAGCCGCGCACTGCCGCGCGTGGCGATCTTCAGAACATCGTAGCCCGAGGGCGCTTCGCGGCTGGAATTGAGCCGGTGCAGCAAAAACGCCGTGCGCAGCTCCTCCATAAGGCTCGAGCCGTCGTTGGACGCCGAGCCGTCGACGCCGAGGCCGATCGGCACGCCAAGCTTCAGCATATCCGGGATGCGCGCGATGCCGGAGGAGAGCTTCATGTTGCTTGCCGGGCAGTGGCACACGCCGGTGCCGGTTTCGGCCAGAAGCTTCAGCTCCTCGTCATTAAAATGAATGCCGTGCGCGTACCACACATCCGGGCCGACCCAGCCGAGCGTCTGCATGAACGCCAGCGGGCGCATCCCCTCGCGTTCGAGCATATAGGCTTCCTCGTCCTTTGTCTCACACAGGTGCGTGTGCAGGCGGACATGGTACTGCCGCGCGAGGATGGCGCTCTGCCGCAGAAGCTCCGCCGAGACGGAGAACGGCGAACACGGTGCAAGCGCGACCTGCCGCATGGAGCCGAACGACGCGTCATGGTATGTTTCAATGAGGCGGGCGGAGTCGGCCATGATCTCGTCGACCGTCTGCACAACGGAGTCGGGCGGCAGACCGCCGTCCTTGACGGACAGATCCATGGAGCCGCGTGAGCAGTGCATCCGCATACCAAGCTCCGACGCGGCCTCGAACTGCGTCCCGATCAGATCGCCCGCGCCGACCGGGAAGACATAGTGGTGGTCGAAGCAGGTCGTGCAGCCGTGCTTCATCAGCTCGCCCATACCGGTCAGGCTCGACAGGCGGATGACCTCCGCGTCGAGATTTTTCCAGATCTCATAGAGCGTTTTCAGCCAGTCGAACAGCTCCATGTTCTGCACCTGCGGCAGATTGCGGGAAAACTGCTGGTACAGATGATGGTGCGTGTTGACAAGGCCCGGATAGCACAGCATATGGCCGGCGTCCAGCACCTCGTCGGCCTGCCGGTCAAGCTTCGGGCCGATGGCGCGGATGATGCCGTTCTCAGCGTAGAGGTCGACATTTTCATATACGGTATCCTGCTCGTCGCAGGAGACGAGGGTTTTGATATTGCGGATCAGAAGTCGCTGCATGGCAAAGCCCATCCTTTTCGTTCAGATGCCTCTATTTTACCATGCGGGCGCGGAAAATCAATCGTTTATGCGATGCCGCTTGCGGGCAGATGCGCAATATGATAGAATGTATGCAGAGTAAATGACATTTACGCAGGAGGCAGTACTATGACGCTCGGACAGAAGCTCAAGCAGACGCGGCTTGCACGCGGCATGACGCAGTCGCAGGTCGTGGGGGACCGCATCACGCGCAATATGCTCTCGCAGATCGAAAATGATCTGGCTTCGCCGTCGGTCGGGACGCTGGAATATCTGGCGTCGGTGCTGAACGTCCGGCTCTCGTGGCTGCTGGCGGACGAGCAGGAGGAGGCGGAGGCCGGGCGCACGCAGCGGCTGCGGGAACTTCTGAAAAGCGGCGAGTATGCCGCCTGTCTTGAGCTTGCACCGGAGCACGCGCCGGACGACGAGCAGGCGCTGGCGCTGGCCATGGCCGCGGCGCAGTGTGCGCAGCGGGCGCTGGAGTCCGAGCGGTTCGACACGGCGCGCCATCTGGCCCAGCGGGGGCTTGCATGGAACAACGGCAGCCTCTATGCAAGTGCAGCGCTTATGCTGCACCTGTGGGACATTCTGGCCCGGTGTGCACAAAGCGCGGGGCTGGGACAGGAGGAGGCCGCTTTTGCGGACTACCGGCAGGCCTATGCCGCGCAGCCCGTCCGCGCCCGGTACCATCTGGCCATGGCCCGCTATCAGCTTGAACGCGGGAAGACGGCAGCCGCAGAGGCGGAGCTTCGCGCAGTCCCCATGCCGCCGGAGGAAAGCCGGGCGGAATACCGCGTTTTGCAGGCACGCCTCGCGTCGGCCTCCGGCCGGTACGCGGAGGCTATGACCGCGCTGCGGCAGGCCGAACGGACAGGCCCGCTGCCAAAGCTGCTCGAACGGGAGCTGCTGCAGGCGATGGAGCTTGCCGCCCGCGAACTCCAGGACTACAAAACGGCCTACGAATGCGCCGCCCGCCAGCTCAAACTGTGATGCGCGGCAGCACTTTTTCTTGCGCTTTTTTGGCAGCTGTTGTATACTGAAAACAGGAGAAACAGACAGAAGGGGAGTGGCTGGATGAAACGGGCGGGCACGCTTCTGATCGCCGCCGTGCTGCTCCTGACGCTCTGCGCCTGTAAGCGTGAAACGCGGCCCGCCGTGGGCCTCGGAACCTTCCATGGCGAGCAGGTCAGCGTCTATGGCGGAGACTGGCAGCCGATCGGCGAGGTCTACAACGGCCAGACCTATCTCACGCTGAACGCAGGCGGCGAGGGCGTTTTCTGCGTGGACGGTGAAGCCGCCGCGGTCGAATGGGAAACATCAGGCGAACGGCTCACGCTGACAATGGGCAGTGCGCGCTGCGAAGGGACGATCGACGCAAACACGGTCACCATCGGCTTTTTTGACGCTGATATCCGTATGAGCTTTTCCAGAACGGCCTCCGCCGCGCTTCCGCTGCTGGACAGTCTGCCGGAGCAGGCACAGGAGCCGGACGCGGATGCAGAGCCGGATCACGCGGCCTATTGGGCCGGGGATTGGTACGGCTGGCACATTGTTACCGATGCGAGCGAGGAGCTGCAATACCTGAAGGACACCGCATGGGATGCCTGCGCGCACATCAGCGTGCGCGGGGATGCAGGAATGCTCACCGTTTGGGATACGGAGAATGAACCCGGCGAGCTTCTGCTCCGGGCAAGCGTCACGTTTTCGGCGGGGACGACCGACGCCGGGCACATGACGGCGGACTCCGGCACGTATCTGGACTGCGATCTGACGAATGGGCTTTCCTGCGATCCTGGCGTGTCGGAGGTGCATACGTTTGACCATATGATCTGCATTTCCGGCCGTGCGGAGGATGAAAACGGCGGCTGGGTGCGCTTCCGTCTCTATCTGCGCCCGTGGGGCACGGACTGGGAGGATGTGCGCACCGGCGACACGAGCGGCTGTCTGTACCGCAATATGCTCCCGCCAGATTACGACAGCTGGTACGCGCCGTTGCTTGCGCGGGGCGTTGCCGATATGCCGGACTCATTCGGGATGGCGAAATAAGAAAGGAGAACCGACCATGGCGTTTTGTCCCTATTGCGGAAGTAAAATCGAGGAAACAGCGAAATTCTGTACGGAATGCGGCGCAAAGCTGACGCAGCCCGAACCCGCACAGCCCGAACCCGCACAGCCCGAACCCGCACAGCCGCAGACCACACGCGCAGACGGCTTCCCTCCCCCGCCGGAGCAGCCTGCAGCGCAGAGTGCTCCCCCGCAGAAGCCGAAGAAAAAATCCAAAGCGCCGCTGGTGATCGGGATCATCGCAGGCGTTCTGGTGCTGTCCGCCGTGCTCTGGGGGCTGGTGGGAAGGAGACTTTTCGCGCCCTATCAGCCGGCAGAGCCGGTCGATCCCTCAATGAATGCTGTCTCGCAGACGGCCTTCTGGAACGGCAGCTGGTACGGCTGGTGGATGATCGAATCCGGGACCGGCGCCTATGAAGACAACGCAGGCAGCTGGTGGGATGCCTGCGCACAGATCGAGCTTGACGCGGACGGAAGCGGAACGCTTACCCTGTGGGACGATTCCTGCGAGGCCGGACAGATCATCGCCGATGCACAGGTGCAGGCGAGCACCGATCTGACGACGAGCGGACGGCTCGTTTCGACGGGCGGCAGCTTCTTTGACTGCTCGCTGGACGGCGCGGACGCGTGGTACATTGACGCGGCCCCATCCGAGTCCATGCCGTATTCCGAGATGATCTGCATCTCCGGCGTCTATACAGACCCGGAAAACAGCGAAGATTCCTTCGTCTATACGGTCTATCTGCGCCCCTGGGGCATGGATTGGGAGGATGTGCGCACGGACGACGAGACGCGCCTGCCGTATTTCTACGACGACTGGTACCTGCCGCTGATCGAAGCCGGCGCATCCATGCCGAACGCCATCGGCGGCACGCTGGCTTAAGCATATAAACGATCACACTGAAAAACGGAGGTTTACAGATATGGAACTGGCAGAAAAGCGATATGCGCAGTGGCTTGCGCAGCAGGGATTGGAGCCGGAGCTGCGGCAGGAGCTGGACGCGATGCACTCCGACGCGGAGAAGGTCACCGACGCGTTCTACCGCGATCTGGAATTCGGCACGGCGGGTCTGCGCGGCGTGCTCGGCGCAGGCACGAATCGGATGAATATTTACGTGATCCGCCGCGCGACGCAGGCGGTTGCACAGTATCTCAACGAGACGGAGCTGCCGAAGACCGTCGCCATTGGCCATGACAGCCGCATCAAGAGCGACGTCTTCGCCCGCGAGGCAGCCGCGGTCTTCGCCGCCAACGGCATCACGGCGTACCTCTATCCCCGGCTCGAGCCTGTCCCGGCGCTGAGCTTCGCCGTGCGTCACCTGCACTGCGGGCTCGGCGTCTGCGTCACGGCCAGCCACAACCCGGCGGAATACAACGGCTACAAGGTCTACGGCTCCGACGGCTGTCAGATGACGCCGGAGGCGGCAAAGCGCGTGGTCGCGCTGCTGGAGCACATGGACTATTTCACCAGCGCGAAGACCACGGACTTTGACGCGGCGCTGGCCGCCGGAAGCATCCGGTACATCCCCGACGAGGTGCTGGACGCGTTTGTCGACGCCGTCTATGCGCAGCGCGTGGGCAGCGGCGAGGGAATTGAAAACCTGAAGCTCGTCTACACGCCGCTCAACGGCGCGGGACTTGAATGCGTCAAAAAGCTGACGCAGAAGCTCGGCATCCGGAACATGACCATCGTAAAGGAGCAGGAGCAGCCGGACGGTCATTTCCCGACCTGCCCGTATCCGAATCCGGAGATCCGGCAGGCCATGGAGCTGGGCCTTCAGTACTGCGACCGCGTCCACCCCGATATTCTCATCGGTACCGACCCCGACTGCGACCGCTGCGGCACCGCCGTGCCGGACGGAAAGGGCGGCTACCGGCTCATTTCCGGCAACGAAATGGGCGTCATTCTGCTGGACTTCATCTGCCGCAGCCGCATCGCGAATGGCACGATGCCGGAAAATCCCGTCGCTGTCACCACCATTGTCTCGACCGATATGGTCACAGCCGTCGCCAAAAAATACGGCGTCGAGCTGCGCCGCGTGCTTACGGGTTTCAAATATATCGGCGAGCAGATCGCGCTGCTGGAGCAGGGCGGCCATCCGGAACGCTATATCTTCGGCTTTGAGGAGAGCTACGGGTACCTGTCCGGTACGCACGCACGCGACAAGGACGCGGTCAACGCTGTGCTCCTCATCTGCGAGGCTGCCGCGTGGTACGCCAAAAAGGGCATGACGCTAGGCGACGCCATCGACGCGCTCTATGCCGAGTTCGGCTGCTACTGCAACGCCCAGAAGAGCTTTGCCTTTGCGGGCGAGACGGGCATGGAGAAGATGGCCAGTCTCATGCAGGGCCTGCGCACGCAGCCGCTGCGCGAGATCGCCGGACTTCCGGTCGAGGGCTATACGGATTACGAGGCCGAGGGCACCGGCCTGCCGAAAGCGAACGTGCTGGAATACCGCCTGCCCGGCGGCAGCAAGGTCATCATCCGCCCGTCCGGCACCGAGCCGAAGATCAAGGCCTACCTGTCCGCCGTCAAGCCGACCGTGGAGCAGGCAAACGCCCAACTCGCCCGCCTGGCCGAAGCCGCCGCAAAGCTGCTGGCGTAAAAAATAAAAATACCTCTTGCAAAACCCACCCGGATATGCTATGATACATAAGCTAATTCAATAGCTATCCGGGTGTGGCGAAGTTTGGTATCGCGCTTGAATGGGGTTCAAGAGGCCGCTGGTTCGAATCCAGTCACTCGGACCATGATTGCCGAACACTATAGATGAAATGGCGAAAAAGCCAGTCGCCTCAAGGTGTTCGGCAATTTTTTATTCTCAAAATTCTTTGGTAACTCCATAGATGAAATCGTGGTTGGCAGAGGTTCAAACAGGATTTGAACCTCTGTTTTTCCATATTCAAGCGGATTTTCAGTGGCAGCGCCCTTTTTCAGAGGGCTGCGGCGGCGAGATTCCGGAAGAAACGAAGAAAAATCTTTCACAAAGTTATGGGCGCTGGATTGTTGGTTTTCACGAACCAAGTCCAGCGCCTTTTTTGCGCTCAAAAAGGGCACTGAGATTGGAGGTATGATAGTGTGTTTTGGGCTTTGCCCGTGTCAACACAATGGCACATACACTCGGAATGTCTATCTAGCAATACCAACAAAAGAGCCTACTTAAATTCTACGTTTTGCCTAAGACAAAAAAGAGCCGCTTTCCCGAAAAATTCTCGGAAAAGCGGCTCAAAACGCCGCGGGTAAAGGTACAGGTCCATCGAATTTGCCTGACACGGCAGTTGGCATCTTTTTGTCACGCTTGAAAAAATGGGCGCAAAAAAGCCCGGAAGTCGTTGAAACTTCTGGGCTTTTCGCAGTGGCATCTATTTGGGTGCAGCTTGATGTGCAACTCGAACACTTTAGACCAATGAAGTCCCAATGTATCAAATCAACTTTTGTAAGTTAATTATACAACTTGCCAAGTAAAAAAGCAATAAGTATTGAAATTACTTTTTCTCCAGTTTTAAAATCCGATGATCCTCCGTCAGCACACGCATCTGCTGAATTGCGATTGCATTGAGCTTCGCCAGCCGTTCCGGCTGCGGAAGACCGTCATTGATAAACACTGCATTCAGGTTCTCCAGATTGGAAAGACACACAAGCTGCGACACATTTGCGTAATCGCGGATGTTGCCCTTCAGCCCCGGATTCTCATCTCGCCACTGCTTTGCAGTCTTGCCGAACAGTGCCATATTCAGCACATCGGCTTCGCTGGCATATACCAGCGACATTTGCCGTGCCGACAGCTCCGGCGGAATCAGGTTTTCTTTGATCGCGTCCGTATGGATACGGTAATTGATTTTTGCAAGGTTGCGTTTGATGTCCCATCCGAGAAGCTGCTGCTCCTGTTCCTTGAGACGTTCGAACTCTTTGATCAGATAAATCTTGAATTCCGGGCTGATCCACATACCGAATTCAAAGGCGATGTCTTTGTATGCGTAGGTACCGCCATATCGCCCAGCACGCGCCATGAGTCCAATCGCGTTTGTCTTTTCAACCCATTCCTTCACGCTGAGCTTATAGCTGTTCAAACCGGCCTGACTTCTAATTATGGCGAATTCGCCATAATTAAAATTCGGATTGTGGATCTGCTCCCAAATGCCAAGGAACTCGACCGTGTTCCGATTGCGCAGCCAGTCTGAAATGAAAAAGTCGCCATCTTTCGCTTTCAGCATATCTGTCAGCGAAATATAGTCCTTGTCTTCAATTGTGGTTACGGAGATCTCCGCGCCGTTGACCATGAGTTTGTTATTCATCGGCACACCTCTCTAACATCGTGCATGAAGCATTCTTCGGCTTGTCCTTCGTAAGAAATGAATCGGCAAGTCTTGTAGCAGAGCAGCAATTTCGTGAAACGGTGATACGAACCAGCATCGGCGGAACGCAACAACCACAGGATGCTGCGGCCCATCTTCTGCCTCTTTATTAGTATAACAGGTATCCGCTTCCGCGTCGAGTGGTTTTTCCAGATGTGCCGCAGATGCCAGCTTTTCCAGCAGAATGGCCTTCGACCATTGCTGCACTTGCGCCTGCTCCAGATACCATTTACGAGCCTCTCTTGTCAACTCTGCTTCCATGATGACCACGTTCAGCGTCCAGCCGATTTTCATTGCCAGACGGAGGCGCGTTTGGTCATTTTCATAAGTCTTGTAAAAATCGCGCATCCGGCGCACGTTGCGTGGAGAAAAGCCTGCGTGGTCAGGGAAATTCGCCTGTAAAAATTCTGCGGCTGCGACCGCTGCACCTTTCTCCGGACGCTGGCCGATGACTTTGCCGATGGCATACACTTCGTCCATCTGCGGAAGATTCCGCGCGAGAATTGCGGTCAATTCCCGGTACATTGTGCTGTAATTCACAGGTTTTCTGACGTTCATGACTTCTCCTTTCCGCGCTGACGCGCATCATATATTTCGTCGTTTTGCGAATAGCTTGCTACAATATTTTGTGGTATGATCATCCCGTTCGTTTGATTCTTGCGAAGGGAGAGCAACCATGCAGTACACCGATGCCGAAGCCGCCCTGATCGGCGGCCTGATCTCAACTTATTTCTTTCAGCCTGCCGTGTCCGCATCCTTGAAGGACGCTTATAGCCGTGTTTTGGAGCATCTGCATCAAAACGCCCTCACTTCTTCTGACCTTCAGCAGATCCGAAAGGCTGTGAATTTTCTGATGCCCATGTGTCAGGCAAATCGGCAGACGCAGCGGGAGCTTATGGGTGTCAATGCAAGGACAACGGCGCTTCTGAACGGCTCACGGTAATCGTGGATAATGCAAAAGGCACGACGCTTGGTCGTGCCTTCGCTATATGTTTTTGTATTTGCTTAATTCAGCAGATGCGGCTTTCCGGTGCTCTTTTTTGAAGCGGACTTCGTGGTAAGGACTTTGCTTGCCCATGCGAAGAAGTACGGCACGGAATCGAACAGGTAGCTGGACTTCATCAGCTCGTCCAGCAGTTCTTCCATCGTAAACGGCTGATAGCCATAGGGATTCAACTCATCGATGTAATCGTCCAATTCGTCGTGTGCTGCTGCCCGCAGGAATTTCTTCGTAATGTCATTTCATTCATTTGCGTCTGAAACGCAGTATCATTCCAGTGTTCTTTCGCAGCAGCAAAGTTTTCTACAAGCTGCTGTGCGCTGATCCCGACCGTCGCCGGTTTTGCGGTTTCCTCGAAGCCGTCTTCGGAGAGTTCGAACCAGCAGTGGTCTTCTTCTGGGTCATACCTGTCGAATCTCTGCTCCGGCAGACCAACCTGCGTCGGGATGAAGTATTCGCCCAAATCGCAGCAATCCATGATCTGCGCGATCTGCTCTGGCGTGAACGTTCCGGTGACGACGCATTCATTTTCCACCTTGTAATTGGATGCGTCGCGGTAGAGATAGCGGATCTGTGTATTCATATGCGCCTCCTGCTGCGGTTCAATGTGCAGGCCTTTGAGGACAGCACGCGGCAAGTGCTCATTTCGTACAACAAATCCGCGGCTGCACGCCGCGCCGCTGTGTGCATCCAGAAATATCTGTCCGACTGCTTCATAGTCAATGTTTTTGCAGAGCTGTTTTAATGTCGGCGCAACACCGCAGTCCATCAGATACTTTCCGATGGACTGCGCGCTGCTGCATCCCGGCAGAATAACGTAATCGTCCAGATGCTCCGTCAACTGCAAAATGTCCTTTGTGCCGGAGATCTTGTTTGCATCCAGCATCCCTGCAAATTTGTCGCAGTCGACTTCCGACATATGCTCCAGCCGTTCGGCAAGCTGATTGATGCGCTCCAGCTCACCCTCCGCGGCAAGATCTATGCCGCGCAAATGTTGCCCCAAATTCATGACCTCGCTTGCCGCGCCCTGAATCGTGACCGTTCTGGATATGGATCTCAGCTTTTCCATCGTTGCAGTCACGTCTTCTTTTTCTGCCGGGGTCGTCACAGGGAAAGAGAGCAGCACCTGCTTTCCAGTTTCGCCCTGCCTTAAAAACAGCGTCACCATGCCATGCCCTCCATTTTTGCTTCCTGTTCCTGCTGGTGGCTCTCTGCCGTGTTTCCCTGCATCAATTCTTCCAGCGTCAATGTACCGTGGTAGGAAACATAGCCGTAATCGGTGAATACGCCGTCCTCCTGCAAGATCCGCTTGATGCCGTATTCTTCGTAGTTATAAAACTCGGCCAGATTCTCGTCATATTCATAACGACCGGACTGCTGGATCATGTATTGGCCGTATTCCTCCGGGGTATGGACGTCCGGCGCAAAATCAAACTGATCCAGATTTTCGGCCAGCTGGCGGACGCTTTCGATGCCCTCCGGCTTCGCCAGATGGCAGACCGCGCCGAGCTTGGCGAAGTCATGTTCCTGAAAACCGGTGCACACCTGTGACAGTTCATTCAACTGGTAGTAGCAGCCGATCCTGATATCCAATGCGCGCACGACCTCGTCCGGAAACCGGCTGTCAGAAAACTGAACTTCCACTTTACCGAGGGCAGGAATTCCGACGCGGAGCAGCGCACGTTCTGCCTTGAGCGGATCTGTCGGAAACTGTATCCAATCATGATGCCTTACATCTTTATCGTTTTCCGGCACGATCTCCAATTCCATGACGCAGTTTTCGTTCATCCAGCTCTGCGGCAGATGCTTGCCGTCATAGGTTCGTTCCAGCTTCATGGTGTTGTCATACACAACACCATACGGCGTTATATGCCCCTGCTGTTCGGACATCAGCAGCCGCGCTGTTTCCGTGCCATCCAGATTGTCCAGTTCTTCCGGATTACTGGCACCATGAACGGTCAGGTAATGCCGCTTGCCGACCTTATCCAGATCATTGAAATCCGAAATGACCGTCACCTCTCTGGAACGGAGGGCGAGATCAATCATTTCACCCGCCGAGGATATGTCGAAGCGTTCCGCTGCCGCATTGAATTGCAGCAATTCATACCGGTCGAAGCTCTCCAACTGCTTTCCAAGCCAGTCCAACTCGTCCACACTCACCATCCGGCCGATCATCCGGCGCAGAGCAGGGCAGTCAGCCGAACGAAGGTCTGCGACGCAGCAGTCCTGCTCCAGCACCGAGCCGATCTGAATTTTATTCAACGCACGAATCGTTTTCTTGTATCGATCTTCCGGAATAGGAAACTCGACTATCTCAGCATCCGATATTGGATCGTTATCCTTTTTCAGCACCGCATCAAACAACGGTTTTCCTCCTTTCACTGATTTCTTCCATGTCTGTCAGCACGCACCGCCCATCTCCATGGTTGCACTGAAAACCATGCGCCATGTAATTGCAGTGCTGACAGCGTTCGTAGTCGCTGCACACCAGCGGCTCCGGTGGGTCGCGCGGGCAGTCCGGCGCACACCGGCTGATGTGCAGATTCCAGTGCTTTGATTTATCTACAATGATCGTTCACCTCCAGAACGTAAAAAGGCCGAGGATTCTGAAAAGAGCTCCCGACCTTCTGCAAATATTACATTGTCTGCTCCCACTGCCGGTCAGGGGACTGACGCATATCCTGAAACACCTCCAGATAGTCTGATACCGCATTGGACAGAGCCTCATAGTCCTGCCGGGTGGGATGATAGCCATTCCAGTCCACATTGCCGCGGTCATCCCAAATGTAGGGCCAGATTCTTTTGCTGCAATTGGAGTTTGAAGCCGTCTGCTTCCCAAACAGATCCTCAAATTGAAGCCACAGGACATCCACCTTCCCTTCACAGCGATTAAGGATCGTCAGCTGTAGAGCAATGTAACGATCTGCTTGGATTCCCTTTACAAACTCGATCTTTGCCCGGTTCATATCGCCCAGCTGCACATAGCAGGTTCTGCCCACATAGGTGGCATCTGGATACCGTTCTCCGACGATCTTCTGGAGCTCCTGTTCGTAAAATGTCACGTTTTTAACTCCTTGAACGCGAAAAAGCCGGGACTTCTGAAAAGAAATCCCGGCTGTCTGCGAAATATTACATTGTTTGTTCCATTGTGGAGCGCTGCTCCTGTTCCTGCTTCGGCAGAAGCAGTTCAATCTGCTCCTGCACGCTGTGGAGTTGCTTTTCCTCCGCATACGAAAGCGTCGCGTCATCCTCCAACGCAAACTCACATGAATTTCGGATCACGGCAAGCTGCTCATCTGAAAAAAGGCGCTGTTCGTTTATCAAGCCTGCCCGGACGGCAAAATCCAGCTTCGCGGCCTCGTAATTCTCCATGTGGTAATGACCGGTGTGAACGCCCTGCCGGTCAAAATCCCACTCCCACGTTACAAATTTAGCGCCCGTTTTGCAGGAACGTCCGGCCAGCACCGCATCACCAAAATCTGCGAGGACTTTGTAGTCCTCATCCAAACCGGCGGCCTTCAGCGCGGGCGCACGTTCAAAGATCCGCATGTACTCTTTGACCTGTACGGCGGTCTGCGTGACCGTCCGAAGCTGCCGGTCCACTTCCGGCCCTATGATATCTGCCGGTCTGAAACGGACGATACCGTCTCTGTCAACCGAGCAGAGCGGCTTCTCGTTCCATTTGATGTGGATCAGCCCGTCTTCCAGCGGCCTTGCGTCCAGATCCCTGCGCAGGAGTTGCTGTTCTACCTCTCGCAGAAATCGTTCCTTCTGTGGTGTAAGTTCTTTGTTCATACAGTACCCCCAAATTCATAGCGCCCTTTTTAAGCGTAAAAAGCGCCAGTCCTTACATGGTCATCTCCATGCCAAAACGCTGTTCCTGTTCCGCTTCCTGCCCCGGCGCTTGTTCCGGCTCTTGCTCCTGTTCTCGCTCCAGTTCTGGCTCTTGCTCCCGTTCCAGTTCCTGCTCCGGTTCTTGCTGGATAGGAAACAGATCCTCGATCTGCTCCTGAACGCTGCGAAGCAGCTTTTCTTCCTCAAATGAGAGGATCGCATCGCCCTCCAGCGCAAATTCACACGCATTCCGAATCACACCGAGCTGCTGGTCGGAAAAAAGGCGCTGTCCGTTGACGAAACCCGCCCGCACGGCGAAATCCTGTTTCGCGGCCTCGTAGTTGTCCGAAAAGAAATGTCCGGCATAAACAGCGCTTCGGCCATAGTCCCATTCCCACGTCGCAAAATCAACGATCTTCCTGCCGGCACTCCCAACGAGCACCACGTCGCCAAAATCCGCAAATACCTTGCGGCGATCATCCGGGCCATGCACACATATCGAAGGCGCAAGCTCCAGAATCTGCATATACTCCTTGACCTGCTTAGCCATGTGCATGACAGACTGGAGCTGGTGTTCCGCTTCCGCATCCAAAATATCTCCCGCCCGGAAGCGCACCGCACCGCTGCTGTCAACCGTGCAGAGCTTCTGCTCGTTCCACTTGACGTGGAGCAGGCCGTCGTTCATCTGCTGTGTGTCCAACTTCCTGCGCTGGAGTTGATGCCCTAATTCGTCCATAAATTTCTGCTTCTGTGATCTTGTGTCTTTGAGCATACGAATCCCTCCTAAATGTAAATTCTTTGAGCTTTTGGGTAAACAAAAAGGGCGCTGGTCATTGGCTTCGTGAAAACCAACAATCCAGCGCCCTGAACTTTGTGAAAGATTTTTCTTCAATTTTCCCGAAAACGTGCCGCAACTGCCCGCTGAAAAAGGGCGCTGCCCGCGAAAATCCCCTTGAATATGGAAAAACAGAGGTTCAAACCCTGTTCGAACCTCTGCCGTGTTTTCATTGAGCCATCGAATACTTTGAAAATTTTCGGCCGTAAAAAATCCCGAACACCTTGAAATCACTGGGCTTTTCGCTCATTGATCCAAAGTGTTCGGATTGTTTGGTGGAGACTGGCGGACTCGAACCGTCGACCTCTTGCGTGTGAAGCAAGCGCTCTAACCAGCTGAGCTAAGCCTCCATTGCTGGACTATTATAGCAGATGGACGGGGGAAAAGTCAACCTTGGATTTTGTTTTCTTCCTGCCAAAGCGACGGAGCGGCGGCGAGGAGCTGCGTTTTGGTGTTCTGATCGGGGTGCTCCAGCGCATATACTAGCAGCAGGTGCAGCATCCGGCCCACGTCTTTGCCGCAAAGCGTGGGAAAATCCGCGCCGGTGACGGCGAGCTGGCGCAGCGTGACGCAGTCGCCGCGCAGCTCGATCTGCCGGACGGTGTCCGTGCGCTGCAGGTCCGCCTGCAGATGCGCCGTTTCCCAGCCGTGCTCCGCGATCAGGCGCTTCCATTCCGCCTCCGTCCGGCCCTCGCGCCATGTCTGCGCTGTCAACTCAATCAAACGGCAGAGCTTCGCGGGCAGGCGGAACGCCGCCGGGTCGAACGCCGGACAGCGCAGCTTTGCGGCTGTCCATCTGGCCTCCGGCGTTTTTGGCAGGGCGGAAAGCCCGGAAAAATCGGCATTTTCCGCCCGTATGCAGGCGCCCAGAAGTCCTTCGGCCAGCATACGGCCAAAATATTCGGGCCGGTCGGACAGAAGCGTCTTCTCCGCCTCCTCCCGCACCCGCTCGCGGGAGAGCGACGCGCAGAGCGGCGCGCAGCGTCGGATCGCCGCCTGCGTCTGCGCGTCCAGTGAAAAGCCGAGCTGCGCGGCAAAGCGGTACGCGCGCAGCATCCGAAGCGCATCCTCCCGGAAGCGCGTTTCCGGCTCGCCGACGCAGCGGATGACGCGGCGGGAAAGATCCTCCCGGCCCCCAAAGAGGTCGGTGACCGCGCCGCTCTCGTCCATCGCCATGGCGTTGATCGTAAAATCGCGGCGGGCCAGATCCTCCGCGAGACTGCGCACAAAGCGCACCCCATCGGGGTGGCGGCCATCGTGATATGCGCCGTCAAGGCGGTAGGTCGTGACCTCGGCGCTGACGCCGTCCAGAAGGACGGTCACGGTGCCGTGCCGGATGCCGGTGGGGACGCAGTGCGGAAACAGGCGCAGCACGTCCTCCGGCAGCGCCTGCGAGGCGATGTCCCAGTCGTGGATGGGCCGGTCCAGCAGCGTGTCGCGCACGCAGCCGCCGACGTACCGGGCCTCAAACCCGGCGTCCTCCAGTGTTTTGATGATCGCATCCGGCCTCATAGCGTGTCCTCCCGGCAAAAATCCGAAATTCTTCTTGTTTTATTGCCGTCTTCCGTATATAATATAATGCTGTCAGTTTTCATTATACGCGCCCTCCCGCGCGTGCGCAATCCAAATTTTTCGGAGGAACCTTGCATGGAATATCCTTCCTGCCAACATATCGAGCAATATCTGGTCCCCGGCAAGCGCTGCCATCTGGTCGGAATCGGCGGCGTGTCGATGCGGCCGCTGGGGCTTGTCCTGCGGCGCATGGGGATGGAGATCTCCGGCTCCGACATGAACGCGTCCGTTTCGACGGACGAGCTGATCGCCAAGGGCATTCAGGTCTCCATTGGTCACCGGGCCGAGAATATCGAGGGGGCCGACTGCCTCATCCGCACGGCTGCCGCGCACAACGACAACCCCGAGATCGCCGCTGCCCGCGCCAGGGGCGTCCCCATTTTCGAGCGGGCGCAGGCCTGGGGCTATATCATGCGGGCCTACAAAAACGCCATCTGCGTTTCCGGCACGCACGGCAAGACCACGACGACCTCAATGCTGACGCACATTTTCATGCAGGCCAACCGCGATCCCACGATCATGATCGGTGGCTTCCTGCCGCTGCTCGGCGCGGGGCATCGCGTCGGCAAGGGCGACACGATCATTCTCGAAAGCTGCGAATACTGCAATTCGTTCCTGAACTTCTTCCCGACCGCTGCGGTCATTCTCGACGTGGACGCCGATCATCTGGACTTTTTCAAGGATCTTCAGGACGTGGAGCGGTCGTTCCGGAAATTTGCCTCCCTCGTCCCAGCAGATGGTCTGATCGTCGCCAACGGCGACGACAAAAACACCCGTGACACGCTGGCCGGGATGCCGTATCTGTCATTCGGCTTCGATGCGAAAAACGACGTGTACGGGAAGAACTTCTCTGAAGATTTCAGCGAATTTGACGTTTTCTGCGGCGGGCAGCCGTATGCGCACCTGCATCTGGGCGTCATTGGCCGTCACAACGCGCTGAACGCGCTGGCCGCCTGCGCGGTGGCATGGAAATTCGGCATTTCCGGCGAAACCGCAGCCGCGGCGCTCGCAGAGTTCCACGGCGCGGGCCGCAGGCTCGAATACAAGGGCAGCTTCCACGGCGCAGACGTCTACGACGACTATGCCCACCATCCCAACGAGCTCCACGCGCTTTTGCAGGCTGTCCGGCTGATGCATTACCGGCGTGTGATCTGCGCGTTCCAGCCGCACACGTATTCGCGTACGAAGGCGCTGTTCCAGAGCTTTGTCGACGAGCTGCGCACGGCCGACCAGGTCGTTCTGGCCGATATTTACGCCGCGCGTGAACAGAACACCGTCGGTGTCAGCTCGCAGGAGCTGGCCGCGGAGATCCCCGGCGCGGTCTACTGTCCGAGCCTGCAGGGCGTGACGGCCTATCTGCGCGAGAATGCACAGCCGGGCGATATCATCCTGACCGTCGGCGCAGGCGATATCTACAAGGCCGGAGAGGCGCTTTTTACAGAATAACGGAACTTTTCTCAAAAACCGGCGTCTGAACTCCCAGACGCTGGTTTTTTGATTGACAGCCTGTTCCAGTATCCTGTATAATAAAGTCGAAGAAACAAGAATAAAGGAGGATTCTTATGGTCTCAAGCATTTACAAAAAAACATTTTCCGTTTTGATGAAGCGCCCCTTCCGGCTTTGGGGCATATCCCTGCTTGCAGAGTTCCTGTGTCTGGTGGCCTACGCCGGGTTCATCGGCGTTCCGGCTGCCGCGTTCTGCGCTGCGCTTCTGCTGTCGGCTTCCATGTCGATGATCTTCCTCAACAGCTACCGCACGGGACTTGAGCCGAAGACGTCCTATCTGTTCGCCTCATTCAAAAAGGACCGGATCCTTCGCGTTCTGGGCGGCATGGCGTGGATGCAGCTCTGGATCTTCCTGTGGTCGCTCATTCCGATCGTCGGGATCGTGTTCGGCATCATCCGTATGTATGAATACCGCTTCGTGCCCTACATTCTTATGACGCGCGACGACGTCAAGCCCACCGACGCCATCAAGATCTCCAAGCAGGAGACGATGGGCTACAAGGGCAAGATGTTCGGCGCGGATATCCTGCTCGGCGCAGTCTATTTGGGCGTATTTCTCGTTTTTACCCTGCTGGGGGAAATCCCGTATCTCGGCGTGCTGTTCCGCATCCTGTGGGTCCTGATCGCCATCGCATACGGCCTGCTTGCGCCGCTGTTCAGCGGGATCATGCACGCGGCGTTCTATGTGGAAATTCAGAACCGCCGCGCGGCAGGCTCCTGGCACCCCGCTGCGCCCGCACGGCCCGACTGGCCCACTCCGCCGGTGCAGCCCGTGCAGCCGTCCGCTCCCGTTCAGCCCGAGCGGCCCATCCCGCCCACACAGCCCGTGCAGTCCGCTGCTCCCGAACAGCCTGTATGCCCTGTCCCGCCTGTTGTGCAGCCTTCGTTTACCGAAGCTGTGACGCAGCCCGCTTCGCAGGGAGCGCCGGTCGTGTTCTCCCCGGAGCCTGAACCGCAGCAGCCGCCGGAGGAGCCGGTCCAGACGCAGCCGTCTGACCTCCGCTGCCCGCGCTGCGGCGCAGCCGTCAAAATTCCCGGCGCCATGTTCTGCACCATATGTGGGGAGCGGCTGAAATGAGCATCGTTCTGTTTATTCTGGCGCTTGCCGCTGCATTTATCGGAACAATTTTCGCCTTCCGCGCCATCAGCCGCATTCACAGCGGCGAAAGCTATACCTACGAAGCCGCAGCCTGTGCTGTCTGCGTGACGCTGATCGTGCTTGCGCTGATGCTTCGGTAAGAAAGTCTGCGTGCCATCGTCTCCCGGCAGACCGGCAGGGGGCTGCCTCAAACAGGATCAGTATAAAAACCAGCGCTTGGATTTGCTGTCCCCTGACAGGGGTAACAATGGCGGCGGGGGTTACCCGGCTGGTGCTTCAGGCACCAGCCGGGTTTTCCATTGGCGTATAGCTGGGAATGGTTCAGGATACCTTCGGGATCTCTTTGTGCTGTTCGGGTTCGGCCGTTTGTCTGTTCTCCATGCAGCCAATGTCGGCGTAGTGAATTTCCACAGTCTGTGGTGCGTGTTTGGACCATTTTACTTCCTTTTCATTCCCGTTCCGCGCAGAATTTGAAGAACACACGCAGTCCCCGGATGCGCGAATTCAGAGAAGTGATTTTCTTGCCTGCGTCTAACTCTAAGACAATGAAGTTTTCAAAAGCGTCCTGACTGACTTCATCGACATACTGAACCGGCACACACGCATGAAAGTACTTCAAATCCTCCGCATAATAGCGCATGGTTTGAGAGCTCAAATTCTTTAGTTTACAGTGTTTCGTGAACAGTTGTTCCGCTTCTGAAAAGGACGTTCGTTTGACCTGTTTTGCGTTCAAAATTGTGGTTCTGCGCATAAAAAATCCTCTATTTTCACAGCAAAAAATCTGGCGTCAAAATGGGGATAAAAATCTGGTATCGCGATTTTCAAACGCGGAAAAAACCGAATTTTTGATAAAGAAAAACTCCTCAAATTCCGAAGAATCTGAGGAGTTGTGTTTTCACGAAGAATCTGAGGAGTTGTGTTTTCACTACACTATAGATGAATGCAGAAATCTGTGTTTTCGGAAAGGAAGATAGTGTGAAAGAAACCCATCAGGGGTTTCTTTCACGTTCAATTCCCGCCCGCAGGCGGCACGGTCTGCGCAGCAGACCGCTCTCCAGCAAGAAAAAAAGACACGCATCTGCGTGTCTTTTCTTCTTGTGTGAACTGAACACTATGGATCAACGGTATTGGGCATTATTTTATCCCAACTCCTTCTTCTGCCTTTCGCTTTTCTTCCTTGTCTTCTTTCACAAACGCTATTATTTTATACTGAATGCTGGCACGGAATAAAAGCAAAGTATTTCCCACTATGCTTTTAAGTTCATATATCGTTCTAAGTGAATATGCGAAGTATGGGAACAGCAGTACTCCCGCCACAATTTCATTTGCTAATTCAGAATTTATTAATGCAAAATTTTGCGGCATACATTCAATAGTCAACTTGTAGACCAATGATATGCCAATTGCGACAAAGTAGATAAACAGTGCGGCTTCGTAGTATTTCGTACTCTTTCTCAGATAGTTTGTTTGCCTATAATAATCAATTTCAAGAAGTTTCTTCACATACTCATCACTGAGAAATGCTAGCAATATCGAATATACCGCGAAAACACATCCAAAAAGCGCGATTTCAACATCCAAGAGAATGCCGCAGATTTTTCCAGCCAAAGAAACAGTTTCTTCTGATCGAGCGATTATAATTGTGAGAATCAACGCCAGCACAAATGAAAAGGCTGCTCCAAACCAGTTCTTTTTGTCTGGTGTGAATTCTGTTATAATTGCAGCCCATATTTGTTTCCAAACTGGTCTCTCGTCTTGAAATTCTTCTATGGCAGTTTGATAATTAAATCCGTCTTCCATTATTCACGCCCTCCAGCCATTATTACACTAGCTCATCAGCGCTTTCAAATGCTCCTTTTCTTGTTCGTAGAGTCGTTCATTTTCCGGACTAACGTTACTGATAATTCCATCCTTTTTCGCTTGGATGATGAGATACTCATCTCCATTCGGGCGGATATTCCCTTCATATTCAATCTTTATGGTCGATGAAAAGCTGCCTTCCTTGACGCGCCGCTTCTCACCAGTATTATCAACAATCTGTAATGACGCTACCGCCAGTCCGCTACTCTCTGCAATCATCTTTGAAATTCCGTCTTTAGAATTTGGAGAGTTAAACACAATATTTGTTGTCTTGCTCCCGACTTTTTTCATGTCTTCGCGGATATGTTGCGTCAATGGTCCTGGATCTAAATCATTGTTTAGTGGGAAAAATCTGAGCTTAAACCAACTCACCTTGTTGACATTCTTCAAGACATCTGCAATACTGTCCTTCAATGGAATATCTACGATATTGGCAATTGCTATCGGCAATTTGTCGCGTTCTGATCTCTCCCGATTGGCATTTCGGACGTATTGGTTTAAAATATCCCGCACCGTTGACTGAAAGCTCCTTGTATCAGGACTCGCAGTTTCATTTCGGACAAGAACCATCCGATGATTCTTTAAAAACACAATAAATCTGGAATATGGAGCTGTCGGAACGTCCGCTGGTGTAGACGCTAATACGCCTTCCTGAACGGTAGTAACAACTTTGTACTGCGTTTCTTTGATAAAATTGCCTACCATTACATATTCGTTATCTACTTCTTTAATTTCTACGCCTGCAAAAAAAATATCTTGGTACGCTGTCTCTCTTACCTCTGATATAATCGCCAGAAAAGGCCGGGAAAATAATATCAGAAAAATGTTTGAGCATAGGAGCATCGTTTTCGCCAAATGTGATGTTAAAATTCGCGAATTGCATGCTTTTTTCGTCCATGATAAAATGTTCCCCTTCCTATGATATTCCTTTTGTGTGTGGTTTCATTATAGCATAGAGGTGTGCCTTTTATCAACAGACTTTTACATTTTCCACAAAAACTCACTTGCTACAGCCGAAATTTTAATTGTATTGTCACAATAGCCTCTAGCCTTGATAAAATCTTCCCTGCGTGGTATACTATCCTAGAAGTAGCAACGTATACGTCGCAAGTTCGAGGTAAAAGATATGATTCAACGCAACTATTATCTGGACCGGCTCATTCGTAATATGTGGAATGGCGAGATCAAAGTCATTACCGGCATCCGCAGATGCGGAAAATCGGTGCTGCTTTTTGAGCTGTTTGACGAATATCTCCGCAATCACGGCACGGATGCCACGCAAATCATTAAAATCGAACTGGATCAGCGGCGGTATTATAAATACCGTAACCCCATTACGCTCTGTGAGTACGTGGAGCAGTTGGTGCTTGGACAGCAGGATAAAAAGCTCTATCTGTTCATTGACGAAGTTCAGCTCACAGCTAAAGTCATAGATCAGGAAAACGGTGGGATCGAGGTCACGATCTATGATATGCTCAATGAGCTGAAGGCTTACAAAAATCTGGATGTCTATGTCACCGGCAGCAACTCCAAAGGGTTGTCCAAGGATATTGCAACAGAGTTCCGCGGGCGCGCAACGCAGATCCATGTATTTCCGCTTTGCTTTGAGGAGTATTACTCGTTTGTTGGCGGGGATGAGCAGAAAGCGCTGGACACTTATATGCTGTACGGCGGTATGCCGCGGCTGCTTGCCATGCAGGATGATAAGGATAAAAAGGATTATTTGTCCTCTCTCTACACGGAGTTGTATGTAAAAGATATTGTTGAGCGAAATGGCATCGAGCGTGAGGATATTCTGAATGATATTCTCAATTTCCTTGCCTCTCAGATCAGCTCCCTGACGAATCCAACGAACATCGCAAACGCTATCGCCAGCATGAAAAACGAGAAGGTCAATCCCGCGCTTGTTTCTAACTATGTGCAGGATATTGTCGATTCGTTTCTGATTTCCGTAGCAAAACGATATGATGTCAAGGGCAAAACATATTTCAACTATCCGAATAAGTATTACTATACAGATATCGGTCTTCGGAATGCGCGCCTGAATTACCGGCAGTATGATCCCGGTCATATCATGGAAAACCTGGTCTACAACGAGCTTTTGCGGCGCGGCTACTCGGTCGATGTCGGTGTTGTAACCGACCGAACAAAGGGTGCCAATACGCAAAAGGAGATCGACTTTGTTGTCAATGATGCTGACCGGAAAATCTATATTCAGTCCGCATTCCGAATGGACACGGAGCAAAAGACTGCGTCGGAGCTTGATTCTCTGCTTCTCACCAAGGATTTTTTCAAAAAGATCGTTGTTCGGATGGACATTCCGCATAACTTCTACGATGAAAGCGGGATTTTCCACTGCAACCTGATCGACCTGCTTCTCGGGCGAGTCGAACTGTTCTAAATACTTCATGGAATCTGCGCCACTGTGTATGGCGTTCAGTAGCTGCGTTTTTGACCAGCCGCGGCATAGCGCCTGCTCCAGATACCACTTGCGCACGTCTCTTGTCAGCTCTGCTTCCATGATCACCACGTTCAGCGTCCAGCCAATTTTCATCGCCAGCCGGAGGAGCGTTTGGTTATTTTCATAAGTCCGATAAAAATCGCGCATCCGGCGCACGTTGCGTGGGGAAAAGCCTGTGCGGTCAGGGAAATTCGCCTGCAAGAACTCTGCGGCTGCGACCGCTGCGCCTTTCTCCGGGCGCTGGCTAATGGCCTTGCCGATGGCGTATACTTCATCCATTTGCGGAGGATTCTGCGTGAGAATTGCGGTCAATTCCCGGTACATCGTGCCATAATCCACAGGTTTTCTGACGTTCATGGTTTCTCCTTTCCGCGCCGCCGCGCATCGTATATTTCGTCGTTTTGCGAATAGCCTGCTACAATATTTTGTGGTATGATTGCCCTGTTCGTTTGATTCTTGCGAGGGAGGAGCGATTATGCACTACACCGATAACGAAGCCGCCCTGATCGGCGGTCTGATTTCAACTTATTTCTTTCAGCCTGCCGTGCCCGCATCCTTGAAAGATGCCTATAGCCGCGTTTTGGAGCATCTGCATCAGAATGCCCTCACTTCTTCTGACCTACAGCAGATCCGAAAGGCTGTGAATTTTCTGATGCCCATGTGCCAAGCAAACCGGCAGACGCAGCGGGAGCTTATGGGTGTCAACGCAAGGACAACGGCGTTGCTAAATATCTCGCGATAATTACTCTTTCTATTTTCAGGGCAAAGAAGACCCCGGTGTTAGACCGCGTCCTTCTTTGCCCTGATTCTTTTTATGTCTATTCTAGAAAATAGGGAAGACCTTTGCTATACTAAAAACAACCTTATCGTGTGTCGCTACAGGAAGGAAATCAAAATGGAAAATCCAAAGTATATTTCATCATTAAGCGAATATCTGCAGGCTATTGAAGCACTCAAATTTCACTATCCAAATGCGCCCCTTGTTCAAAATCCAACCAGTAATCCATTTTTGTTTCGTGGGTTATCTAACGTCTCTTACTCATTGCTGCCAGGTATTTTACGAGGTCACAAGCAAAAATTTGAAGATCATATAGCAGTAGAAAACAACCTTTATACAACTTGGGCAGATGAGTATGGAATTCTTAACTATTTTATATGCGAAGCGTCTGCATATTTAAAGATACCTGCCACAAACCATCACCAATGGCTGGAGTATGCACAGCATTATGGTGTGCCGACAAGATTATTGGACTGGACAAGCAATCCTTTAGTTGCGTTGTTCTTTGCCTGCCGCAGCGATCATGATGCCGACGCAAAAGTGTGGCTTCTTCACCAAAGAAATTATTTGTGCTTTCTTGCTACAAACATGTCCGCACCGGATGGAAAAACCATTTCTCAAATCATAGACGATCTTCTTTTTTGTAAATCCTCCATCAAATACCCATTTATATATACGCCGTACTATGTTGATACCAGAATGAGTGCCCAGAGCAGTTATTTTATGGTTTGGGGTGCAGATCCAATTGCACTTGAAAATATATTTACACCTGAAATGTACTGTATGCAGTTCAAGGAAAACACAAATGGTAGAGTATACGGTAACCATGAGCGCAACGCCTTATCTTTTGCCCTATATATTCATGCAGATCGGAAACAGACGCTCATGCGTGAATTAGATTCTGTAGGTATCAATGAAAAGACTCTGTTCCCAGGACTCGATGGTATTGGTCGTTATGTTGAGCAAAGGTTCAGATTTAATTATAATGAAGCTATGCAATGTCTCTAGCCGAAAAACCATAGTATTAGCTCCACTATTGTTGTCCTTGGCATTTTCTTATCTTTACCGCTCACAATCATTTTGGATATTTGTATCAATTTGTAGAGCGTAAAAGCCTGAAATGATTACCACATATAGCTCTTGAATCGACCGGCAAGATTCGAGTTGAACAACTCCTGCCAGCACTTCTTTAATCGATGAGAGAGGTATCAAACACGGATTCTCTTCACCCCATACAGCATCACTTTGCCCTGTTTTTATAACACCCGAACCATCTGCTCATAGAGCAGAACGTACTTTTCATCAATAATTCGGTTGTCGTGGTAATGCCCAAACAGCCAGTAATGGAACTGGCTGCGGCATCGGATTTCTTCCAGAAAGTCTGTCAGCCTGTCCGACTTGAAATCGGCGTTGATTTTCTGCTGAATCGCTGTCGGTGCGCAGTGTGTGATGATGTAGTCGACTTTCCAGTCCAGTCGTTCCAGCGTCTGCCGGGCTTCCGCATATTCTTCATCGGACGGCAATTCTCCCTCCCACCATGAAATGTGGTTGATACGAAACTGCCCGCGATTACGGCATAAGCTGTCATATTGTCCGTAAAAATCTGAGCTTTCCATGTCCAGAATACCATCCGCAATGTCATGGCTCTGTGCGCCGCCCATTGTGAAGAACGTGCGGCCTTGCAGCTCAAACGCCTGCCCGCGCATCAGATGGATGACGTGTGGGCGGATTTTATGCACCTTTCCACTGTACCATAGCTCCACGGGATACTCGCTCAGAGCGTCAAAATTCTCGTGATTGCCGTCTACGAACAAAACCGTAAACGGCAGAGCTTCCAGTCGGTCGAGCTGCGGATCGTCGCTCTTATCGCCATGCCAAACAAGCCCTGCATCGCCGCAGACAATCATGTAGTCATCCTTCGCCATCTCAGCCTGCTCCGGAAAGTATTGTGGCTGAAACCGGAGGCTGTTCCCGTGAAGGTCGCCTGTCGCATAAATCATTTTCACCGCTCCAATCGTTGCTTGATTTCCGCGCCGCTCTTGATCCGTACCAGCACCTCATCAGCGGAAAGGACTGTCACGCGCTCTACGATCTGACGGACAGCGTTTTCGTTCCATTCTGTGATCGTGGGGATGCGGTGCTCTCTATGGCTTGTTCTGTCTGCTTCATGCGGGTGCAGACGCGGTCTGCATCGGTGCTGCTTTGCAGAATTGCTTCCTTCTGCCTTTTGAGGGAAGTCTGCTCGGAAAGGATTCCTGCAAACTGTGTGTTGCAGGATTCTTTATCTTCGGCATCAATGGCTTCCGCCAGTAGCCGCTGGAATTGCTCATCTAACTGCACCAGCCGTTGTTCGATATCGGCAAGGCTCATGGTCTGACCTCGCACCGGCAGAAGCTCCACGGAAACCGCATTCTTGATAAGATTGAGCAGTGCTGGTTTGTTGCTCATGGCGGAGTTGATTGCTGCCAGAATCGCCGCCTGCAGCGGTTCTTCCTTGATCGTTAGGGAATCGTGGCAGTATTTTGTGCCGTAGTTCAGGCGGCTGGTGCAGCGCCAGACGGGATATTTTCGTCCGAGAGATGTCCATGTGCAGCGGCGGTATAGTGTGCCGCATTCGCCGCACACGAGCCTGTCCGATAAGGCGTATTTGCTTGTATAACAGGAGCGTCCTGTCACAGCCGATTTGGATGGGCTGCGAAGGGCGCTCCGACGTGCCATTTCCGCTTTCACTGCATTGTACTGCTCCCGGCTGACGATGCCCTCGTGGTGGTCTGGCATATAATATTGCGTCATCTGACCGACGTTCCTAATGACCTTCTTGCTGATCACATCTGTGCGGAATGTTTTCTGAAGCAGTACATCGCCGCAGTATTTCTCATTCGTCAGGATGCTCTTGATGGATGTCGTTGTCCATTTTGATTCTCCGAGAACCGTTTTGATCTGATTTTCCTCCAGCCAGTCTTGCAGATTTCGCAGGCTGGCACCACTCTCATATCGCTTGTAGAGTTCACGCACGATTTCTGCTTGTTCTGGTATGACGCGGAATTTTCCATCTGCGTCTTTTTCGTATCCATAAAGCCGGTAACAGGGAATTTTCAGGGTTCCTACCTTTGCGTGCATCTGTCGCCCGCGCCGGATATTACCGGAAATAGATTCGCTTTCGGACTGCGCCATCGCGCCGTACATCGTAATCATAAATTCGCTGTCTGGCGGTAGAGAATTGATGTTTTCTTTCTCAAAAAGGACTCCGATACCGAGTTGTCGGAGGATGCGCGTGTAGTTGATACAGTCAAGCGTGTTGCGGGCAAAGCGCTGAATGGACTTTGTGAGGATGAGGTCGATTTTCTTCTGCTTGCACTGGCGGATCATACGGAGAAACTCGGTTCGTTTCTTGGTGGACGTGCCAGTGATGCCTTCGTCTGCGAAGATGCCAGCCATCGTCCATTCTTTGTTGGACATAATTTTGTCCGTATAATACTCGCACTGCGCCTCATAGCTGCTGGCCTGTTCTTCTTCCTTGGTCGAGACGCGGCAGTACGCCGCGACGCGAAGCTGTTTTGTGACCGCAGTCGTTTGCTGCAATTCCGGCTTGGGTGGGATTATAATGACGCGCGGTTTTTCGTCTGTCATACCAAATCGTCCTTTCCAATGATCTGTCCGTTTTTGAACTGCAAGCGCACCGCCTGGCGCGTCACCAGCACAGCGGAGACTGTGCTTTGCAGCAGCTCCGCATCGAGTTCTGCCGTGCATACAAATGCGGTGAACAGCCGTCGCAGACGCTCAGTTTCGTATTCTTCGTTACCGATTGCATCGTATTGCTCCTGCGCCAGCTTGCAGATCAGGCTTCTGGCAGCGGCCTCGTCGAGTGGCTGCGTGTTCAGAATGTCATCCAGTTCGGCTTGCGCATTCGTATGTACCGGTGCAGAAGTCCGTTCCGGCTGCGTGATGCGCTCCGGCTGTTCTGCCAGCCTGCCAAGTAGGTGTGTGACCTGCTGCTCGATCTCCGGCGTAGGCGGTTTGGAGCAGACACGTTTGATACTAATAACTTTTTAAAAAGATTGATAATTTATCGCCGTTGTTGTATCATGAAGATGGTGATGAGAAATGAAAAGATACATTTTCACGCTTGAGGAAACGCAGGAAATCAAGGCTGCGAGAAAAAAGAATCGAGACAAGAATGTTGAAAAAAGACTGGCAGCACTTGAGATGCGAGCAGAAGGGAAGCAGAACAAAGAAATCAGTGAAAAAACCGGCTTCCACACGCAATATATTACCGTGCTGGTTTCCCGATATAAAGCCAACGGTCTTGCAAGTATCACAGAAAGCCACTATCACGGAAACCACCGGAACCTGAGTTATGCAGAAGAGGAAGCGCTCTTGGAGCCGTTTCGTCAGGCTTCAAATGCAGGAAAAACGGTATCGGTGCATGATATTGAGACTGCATATCGGGAAGCTGTAGGTCATTCCATAGGGACATCACAGATCTATTACGTCCTCCACCGCCACGGTTGGAGGAAAGTCATGCCAAGGAGCAAGCATCCGAAGAAAGCCAGTGATGAGGTCATCGAGACCTCAAAAAAATTAACAAGCGAATCGGCGAACTAAAGGATTATGTAAACAAGTCTGGTCATCCACATCAAGAAGTACGACTTATGTTCCAGGATGAAGCAGGATTCGGACGAATCAATAAGCCCAAATACTGCTGGTGTGAAAAGGGCATTCGTCCATCGGTACCTTGCCATCACATTCGTGAATATCGGTATGCATACGGAGCTGTTGAACCAGTAACGGGAAGCTCCTGTTTTCTTGTTATGCCGTATTGCAATTCTACTTGTATGAACATATTTCTCGAGGAACTGTCCAAGCAATACCCGGATGATCTGATCCTGCTGTGTTGTGATGGTGCAGCATGGCACAAGTCTACGCTGATGTAGACGCCCTCGTTGATGGCTTTTACGCGGCTGTCGATGTAAAGATGCCGTTCCATCAGCGCGGCGTCTCCGGGAGCGACAAAGGGCGTCAGCCGTTTGACCAGCTCCTTGCTTTTCCACATGGTAGAGGTTCTGAACCCTGCGGTCTTTGACAATATCCACGCCGAACTCCACAAGCTGTTCGATGTCGTTGCGGAGCGTGCGCGGGTCGGCGGTGATGTCATATTCTTCCAAATAGGCAGATATATGATATATTTCAGATATCTAGCTGACATTGCGCTACTAATATTTTATTATGTGCTTATCGGCTTAATGCAGCTGGACACAAGATGCAGCGACGGCTCTTGTCAG